>OFRL01000013.1_pt1 | contig 95411 bp, 93 predicted proteins | sample 1543121 | NCBI WGS metagenome assembly OFRL01 (sample SAMN07774228, study PRJEB24372) | wastewater metagenome | isolation source: Lake Maggiore Cannobio | place: Italy: Cannobio | collected 2016-01
ACGTTGGTTATTTGGCTCTGCGCCGAGTGCCCGCAGCGCCGGATGCTCGAGCTAAGCGCAGCGCTATCGCGGCTTTAATTGCTTTTGCCGACGTGCCTATCGTGCACTTTTCGGTGGAGTGGTGGCGAACACTGCATCAGCAAGCCAGCGTTTTTGATCCTTCCCTAAAAGCCAACATCACCGGAGTAATGGCCTTGACGCTATGGCTAGGAGCGCTGGCCTTTACTTTGCTTTACGTCTATCTGCTCGACCGGCGCTATCGCCTTGCTGCACTTGAAGAAAATATGGAAGAGCACGAACTGGCCACTGCTATTGCTGAACGGCAAGCAGGAGCGGGTACTCCTGGTCCGGCGACTATGGGCCGGTCGGTTAATCCGGAGTTGAGTCAATGACTGACGTGGGCTACGTAGCTGCGGGCTGGGGAATCACTTTTTTAGTGTTAGGCGCTTATTGGTTGAGGTTAACTATGCGCATTCGGCGGCTTGAGAATAAAGAAGAGACTTCGTAATGGAACGCAAACGCCGGCGGTCAATTTTTGCGGTCGGGCTCTGCGCGGTAGCAGTTGTCGCGGTCATTATTTTGGGCGTTGTTCTTTCGGGAAATGTGGTTTATTACCGCACGGTCACTGAGGCGGTGGATAGTAGGGGTGCACAAGGGGATAGCCGTTTGCGTATCGCGGGAGCGGTTGTTCCTGGGAGCGTAACTGAAACTAAAAAAGGTGTTGACTTTGACATAACTGACGGAAAGACGACGGTGAATGTCGTCCATCAGGGAGATCCACCTGAGTTGTTTAAAGCAGATGCTCCGGTGGTGTGTGAAGGCGCTTGGGGCGGCGGAAAGAATTTTGATTCTGATCGGATAATGATCCGTCACGGTAATGAGTATCAGCCGCCAAAAGTAGATACCGATAAAGCCCCCAGCATTTCGTGAAAGCTGAACTAGGCGTTCTTGCCTTGGCGTTGGGAGCAAGTTCGGCTGCTCTGGGCATTGTTTTTCTGGCTCGAGGTCTTATTCAAAAAAATGACTCCTTTTTGGTCATTGGCCGTCGATTTGTATTCGGAGTATTGATAGCCGCCGTTTTGGCGGCGGGGGTCATGGAGTGGGCTCTCGTAACCCACGACTTTTCTCTTCGCTACGTGGCGCAAAATAACGCCTCGGGCACTCCATTGCTATTTAGTATTACTGGGCTATGGGCCGCGCTCGAGGGCTCTATTTTGTTGTGGCTTGTAGTTCTCGGTGGCTACTTAGCCGTCACTGCGTGGCAGTTTCGCCACCGTACCGCCGATCCATTAGTGGCTTGGGCCACACTCATTGGTTTAGTAGTAGCGCTATTTTTCTTTGCTTTGGTTCTGGGCCCTGCTAATCCGTTTATCAAACTCGCTTCCGCACCACTTGACGGACAAGGCCCTAACCCGTTGTTACAAAATCACCCCCTTATGGCTTTCCATCCGCCGATGCTCTATCTCGGCTACGTGGGATTCACGGTTCCGTTCATGTTCGCGCTCGCGGCATTAATAACTGGTCGCTTCGGTGAAGGGTGGCTAAGCGATGTGCGCAGAACCACGATTGTTGCGTGGACTTTCTTGACCATCGGGGTACTGCTGGGAGCATGGTGGAGTTACGAAGTGCTGGGCTGGGGTGGATATTGGGCCTGGGACCCAGTTGAGAATGCCTCATTGCTTCCGTGGCTAACCGGAACAGCGTTTATTCACTCGGTAATGGTTCAAGAGCGTCGCGGAATGTTGCGGGTATGGAACATTTCTTTAATTGTTGCCACTTTTTGTTTGACAATTTTAGGAACGTTCTTAACTCGTTCCGGAATTATAAATTCAGTTCACTCATTTACTGAATCAGGAATCGGGCCTTGGTTACTGGCGTTTTTAGCGATTACGGCGGTGACAAGTATCGGTCTTATCGCTTGGCGAGGCGATAAATTACGCACTCCTGGGAGTATCGATTCTCCGTTTTCGCGCGAGGCGGCATTCTTGGCTAACAATCTCCTTTTTGCCGCGTTGGCCTTTGTAGTTCTATTGGGAACGGTCTACCCCTTGCTCGCCGAAGCTTTGCGAGGTCAACAACTTTCGGTAGGGAGTCCATATTTCAATCGCATGACCACACCTATTGGTTTAGCTTTGTTATTCCTGATGGCCGCGGCGCCCGCCCTTCCTTGGCGCGCGGCAAGTAGCGAAGTCCTGCGCCGCCGACTTCTTATTCCCGCCTGGCTAGCCGGGTTAGCCATGCTTGGGGCGTTAGTTCTGGGAGTTCGCGATCTAACTGTTCTTATAGTTATCGGTTTAGGTGTGTTCGCATTGGCCGGAATAGTCCGTCAAGTAGTAGTAGGAGCACGCGCGGAGCGATCAAGCAAAGGTTCGCTGCGAGCCGCGGGGAGTTTATTTCGTACTAATCCTAGATTTTACGGTGGGCTAGTGGTTCACACCGGAGTGATCATTATCGCTATGGCGTTGGCGGTTTCTGCTGCTTATTCAACTAAGGCCGAAGTTCGACTAAGCAGAGGCGAGTCTGCCGTGCTCAATGATTATCGATTCACCTACTTAGGGACTCGGGTTGATGTCTCACCTCAAAAACGAGTAGTCAAGGCACGCGTTCGCATCATGCGGGGAGATAAGGATCTAGGGGTTTATGCTCCCGCAGTAAATATTTTCCCCAACGCCACGAGCGCTATCGGCACTCCGTCAGTGCGTACAGGGTTACGAGCAGATGTGTACCTGACGCTAATTTCGTCGCCGGCTAATGGCCGGAAGGCCACTTTGGGCATCGCGATAAAACCCATGGTTCTTTGGCTATGGATTGGTGGAGGCGTAATAGCAATCGGCGCGACTTTGGCGATTTTGCCTAAACGCCGACGCTCAGTCATTGTCGATAAAGACCCTGATAGCAAACGAGAAACAATATCGGCATGAAATACTCTGCCCGTTGGATAGCACTGTCAGTTGGTGCGGTGGTCGTCGGATTAGGGATTGTCTTAGCGATGCAGGTAGGAAACGACCCTCGTATCGCCGCGACTAAAAGTCAGCTAGTTGGGCAACCCGCCCCCGAGTTATCGCTGCGAGCCCTTGACGGCACAGCAGTTGATGCCGACACATTGTTAGGTAAAGCGGTGATTGTTAACTTTTGGAATTCATGGTGCATACCGTGCCGTAATGAGTTACCCGCACTTAAAGAGTTCGCTAATCGTTACCGTGATGATCCAGGAGTGGCGTTAGTAGGGATAGTGAGAGATGATTCGACTAGGGCAATTAAAGCTTATGTCAAAGCAGAAGGAATAGACTGGGTAATTGTTACTGACCCCGACTCTCGAGCCGCTTTAGATTTTGCTACCCGCGGTCAGCCAGAAACTTTTGCGATAGACGCCAATGGGCTCATCACTGGAGCACAGATCGGCCCTACTACATTGCGCGACCTTGAGTCGTTGCTTGGATCTGCTCAAGGCCGATGAGTCTTTCTGCTCGACGAATTATTCCTGGGTTAGGACTTTTTGTATTAATGACTGTTGTCGCGGTGTGGGCTCTTTGGCCTACTGGTGGGAAAGTTACGATTAATGATCGAGCTCGCGACCTTGCCGCGGAGTTGCGTTGTCCTGACTGTGAAGGACTGAATGTGGCTGATTCAACAACAACTAGCGCTCGATCTATACGTAAGGATCTGCTGAGGAGGCTAAAAGCCGGTGAGGACGAGGCGGAGATAAAAAATTCGTACGCTAACCGTTACGGTGAGTCGATACTGCTCAATCCCGATGGTGGCGGACTAGGGATTTTAGTGTGGGGCCTACCCGTCTTGTTGTTAGTTTTAGGGGGAGTCGGGATAACGATTGCCATCATGTCGCGTAGTCGCTCTACCCGCCTTACTCCCACTGAATCCGATCGCGAAGAAGTAAAAAAAGCACGCGGAAAATGACCAGCCCAGATAGATTGGCTTTAGAAACTGAACGAGATTTTTTATTACAGTCACTAGAAAATTTAGAGTCAGAGTATTCTTCTGGTGGTATCGATGAAGATTCTTATCGTAATCTTCATGACGACTACACCGCACGCACAGCAATCGTCTTGCGGAAGTTAAGTTCTGACGGGAAAGAAATAGAAGCGTCACCGCCAGTTTCTAATCGCCGGCGAGTCTTGACTATAAGCGCAATTTCAGCCTTTATCGTTATTGCTGCTATAAGTTTGGCTTTCGCAGTAGGAATTCGACTCCCGGGGCAGAGCGTTACTGGTAATACTGAGTCAACTAGCGATAAGAAAGTCAGTTCGGCTGATCGACAGCGTCGATTAGAGGCTGCGGTGGCGGCCGACCCCAAAGATATTTCTGCCCGACTTTTGTTGGCTCAGTACCTAGAAGCCCAGGGCGATTTAGCCCTCGCCCTAGAGCAATACGACGCAATCTTGACCATCGACGCGAGCAACGCTCCCGCATTGGCGCAATCAGGCCGGATCCTTTACCTCACGGCGGGAGCCGGCCCCGCGGTTGATGCGGCCGGGCTGGTTGAAAAATCCCAACTGCGGCTCGACGCCGCCTTGCTGGCCGACCCCGAATACTCCGAGGCCCGGTTTTTTCGGGCCATTGTCCGGGCCAATGAGTTTGCCGACTTTTCTGGCGCTCAGGGTGATCTCCAGCGCTATTTGGTCACCGAGCCCAATGGGCGATTTGCGGCTCAAGCCCGCCAGTTACTAACTGATGTAACCAATGCCCTTTCTTCGCCCAGTTCTAGCGGCGGAGGCGGATAGTTCCGTGGCTAAGGTGCTCGCGTATCCTTAGTGAGAGCAACCAATCTAAAATAAGAAAAAGTCTTAACCCGAAAGAAAGGTCTTATTCATGCCTACGCCTCCCGACCCTCAGACTGATTCTGAAAAAATATACCGAGCCGTTATTACTTCAAATCGGGGAACCATCGTTATGGATCTTGACCCCCAACTGGCTCCGACTACGGTCAATAACTTTGTTGGCCTAGCTCGAGACGGTTATTACGATGGCCTTACTTTCCACCGCGTAGTCCCTGAGTTTGTTGTTCAGGGGGGATGCCCGCAAGGAACCGGAACTGGCGGCCCGGGTTACAAGTTTCCTGATGAGCCAGTAATTGCTGAATACATTCTTGGCTCGGTGGCTATGGCCAACTCTGGACCTGGGACCAACGGATCGCAGTTTTTTATCTGTATTGACGATTGCACTAAGAAGTTGAGTAAGGACTACAACTTGTTTGGCTTCGTAACTTCTGGAATTGAAGTCGCGCAAGCAACTGAAGTGGGTGATGTCATGGAGACAGTAGTAATAGAAGAGATTGATCGAATCGAATCCTGAGATAGTGGCCGATCCAACTGCGCAATCAAGTACGCCAATTCAATTAGTTAGAGACGTTTACGAGCGTTACCCAAATGCGGTGGCGGTAGTACGAGAGCGTTTGGGTCGGCCGCTTACTTTCACCGAAAAGATTCTGGCTGCGCACTCTGATGCGGTAGATACGGTGGGCTTATCGTCGGGAGTAGATTACGCCGATTACCGGCCTGATCGAGTGGCCATGCAAGACGCCACTGCGCAGATGGCGTTATTGCAGTTCATGACTGCCGGGTTAGCGAAAGTTGCAGTACCGAGCACGGTTCATTGCGACCATCTAATCCAAGCACAAGTTGGAGCCAAAGCCGACTTGGCTGAAGCAATTAGCACTAACTCTGAGGTTTACGACTTTTTGCGTTCCGTATCTGAAAAATACGGTCTGGGTTTTTGGAAACCTGGGTCAGGGATCATTCATCAAGTTGTTCTTGAAAATTACGCATTCCCTGGTGCGATGATGATCGGAACTGATAGCCACACTCCCAATGCTGGTGGGCTCGGAACGATTGCGATTGGTGTTGGTGGCGCAGATGCAGTCGACGTTATGGCTGGATGGCCTTACAACACGCGTGTTCCTAAAGTAATAGGCGTTCACCTCACCGGTGAGTTGTCGGGGTGGGCGTCAGCTAAAGACGTAATTCTTAAAGTGGCCGGAATCCTTACGGTTAAAGGTGGCACCGGCGCTATTGTCGAGTACTTCGGTCCTGGCACTAAATCGATTTCAACTACCGGTAAAGCTACGATCTGCAACATGGGGGCCGAAATCGGGGCTACCTGCTCTATTTTTCCCTACGACGAAAAGGCGGCTGAGTACCTTAGCGCCACCGAGCGATCCGATATTGCCCAGTTGGCTGATAGAAACTCCGAGCACCTACGAGCCGACCCCGAAGTTTTAGCTGACCCCGAACGGTTTTTTGATCGTGTTATCGATATTGATCTTGGTGAGCTTGAACCCCACTTGGTAGGTCCGCATACTCCTGATCTCGATCGCCCTATTTCTGATGTAAAACAAGCCACTATCTCTGAGGGTTACCCGGTAGACATTTCTTTCGCTTTGGTGGGCTCGTGTACCAATTCGTCTTACGAAGATATCGGCCGAGCAGCCAATGTCGCCCGTCAAGCCAGCGCGGCTGGGCTTAAAGTACGTACGCCCTTATTGATAACACCCGGATCAGAACAAATTCGTGCCACTATCGAGCGTGACGGTTTACTTGCTGACCTAGAGGCAATCGGCGCCACAGTTTTAGCTAATGCTTGTGGGCCATGTATCGGACAGTGGAAACGCAATGATTCCGAAGCCGGTAAGACAAACACCATCGTTTCATCTTTTAATCGCAATTTTCCTGCGCGCAACGACGGGAATGCTTCTACGCTTTCGTTTATTGGCTCACCCGAAACAGTGGTGGCTTACGCTCTCTCCGGTCGACTAGACCACAATTTTTTGCTCGAGCCGATTATTTCTGATGCCGGGACTGAAGTATTACTCTCGGCTCCGTCAGCGCCCGATCTCCCAGAAAAAGGATTTGATCCGGGCGAACCAGGTTTCGTTGCTCCTGCGGCTGATGGAACCAGTGTCGCAATAGTGGTCAAACCCGATTCTGATCGGTTGCAATTACTTGAGCCATTCCCAGAGTGGAGCGGAGAGGATTACTTAGGTCTTAGAGTTTTGCTAAAGGCGGTAGGCAAGTGCACCACTGACCATATTTCACCGGCCGGAAAGTGGCTGCGCTATCGCGGCCATCTCACCAATATCAGTCAAAATCTTTTTATTGGTGCTAATAATGCCTTCTCTCTAGATGAGCCCGGAACCGGAATCGATGTGCGTGATGGGTCGGTAACTCCTTTACCCGATCTCGCTCGATCTTATAAAGATTCGGGGATTTTTTGGATAGCAATAGGAGATGAAAACTACGGCGAAGGGTCGTCACGCGAGCATGCCGCCATGGAACCTCGCTTCATGAATGGCCGAGCTATTTTGGTTCGCTCTTTCGCCAGAATTCACGAAGCCAATTTAAAAAAACAAGGAGTGCTAGCTCTCACTTTTTCTGACCCCAACGATTACGAGCGCATAGAAAAAAATGACAGCATTGATATTGTCGGTTTGGCCGACTTGGCCCCTGGAAAGCCAGTAACTGTGGTGATTCGTAAAGACGATGGGTCGGTTAACGAAATCGAAACCAAACATACGATGTCAGAAGAGCATATTGGTTGGTTTCGTGCTGGCTCGGCCCTTAATGTTTTGCGTAGTCAAGAAAGGTGATGGCACCAATGGCTAAACCAAAATGGAAATGCGGACTTATTGTCGGAATAATTTTGGTTTCAGTTCTTGGTGGGAGCGCGTGTAGTAGCAATGACTCAAAATCATCAGGAACAGAAGAATCCAATTCTTCTATTCCTGATGACCAAGGAGAAAGCACCGTAACGATAGGTGTTATTTGCACTTCTGCTCAAGAAGCCACCGAAACCACGGTGAACGCATGGGAAGCCAGTGATAAGGCGGCGGCGTCGCGTTGTGCCGAAGATGTGGTGGTAGAGAGCCTATTTTCTACTAGTGGCGCCAAAGCTGAGTGGGTATTTCAAGGCTGCGTTGGCGTAAATGCCAGTACAGAAAAGTGTGCTTTCACTTACGAAGGCGGGGCAGCATTGTTCACTGCTATTGGCAGTGATGCAATGGGGTGGAAACTTTCCGAATTATCTTTTCAAGCCGACTGAGTTTCCGTAGGAGAAAAGTCTATGAGTTGGGATGCAGTCGGCTCAGCGCAGCAAAACCACGCTTCGCTCAAATGAGGGGCTTGGGAAATTTCGTCAGGGGATAGATCTAACATCGGCAAGCCGCACGCCTCTCGCACTGCATTATAAATGGCAACCGAATGTTCTCCGGCGGCAGTTTTAGTTTCTACCAGTGTCGCAAGTCTGCGATGGAGCGAGTCCGCTTGTGGGTCGGCTGATTCCCAACTCCAAAATCCTCGGGTTGAGTCATAGTCGCCTAAGTATTTGACTAGATCGGGGTGACTAAGCAACAGCGACCCCGGCGGCAAAAGCAGGCGAATGGTGTACTGAACCACATCAACGTTGCCTACTAATCCATTTTGAGCAACGAATTCGAGCAGTTTGCGCACTTGGTCGGGAGTAGTCCAAGGAGTGAAAGGCATCCATGACGGCCTGACTGCTATTGAGTGTTCTTTCAGTATTGCGACTGCTTGTTCCATATCCGCGACCGTATGGCCCTTGTCTAGCCGCAGCAGAGTGGCTTCATCAACTGATTCGAACGCCGATACGACAAATAGGCACCCAGATTCAGAAAATTCTTTCCATACGTCGGCGTATTTAATGACGTGTTCTACTTTTACGGTGCAATCGAAAGTTAAATCAGGGAAACGACTGTGCATTTCTTTTACGACTCTGCGCGAGTGTTGGGCCCCGTTCAAAAAGTCCGGATCACCAAAAGTGACATGCTTCGCACCCACTGCTACTTGTTGTTCGATGTCGGCTATTACTGAGTCAGTCGCCATAATTCGTATCCGACCGTCATAAACCACCGGAACTGGGCAATGCCGACACCGGTGCGAGCAGCCGTGAGACGCTTCTACGTAAGCAACGGGGACAGCAGTTTCGCCGGATATCAGGTGGGCATATTGATCCAGTGAAGGAAGGAGATCGCGCGCGGGCAGCGATGGTTTGATCCGGTCGTGAAATATAACTTGCGTATCAGCATTAAGAGCAATCCACGCGCTCAACGCATCGTCAGTTTCGCCCGATAGCGCTCGGTCAACTAACCCAGATAAAACATGGCCGTAGAGACCGAATGCGGCGATAGGTAGGTCTGGTCGTTGGGATCGTATTTCGGTAATCACTTGCTGAGCGATCACGGCCGCGGTGTGCATAGGAACCGAAAATGCCACTCGCTCCGCCCACTCGATATCAGCCGGATCCCATTTCTCTATCGACAGATCACGACAACGAACCTCGTTGCCGTCTTCCCGCAATCGTCCTGCGGGGGCAGCAATAGATAGCGGTTGGTGACCAAGGTCATAGGTGGCGACGAGAAGTATCCGCATGCTTATCAGCGTAGAGACTAATTGATTGAAGGACAGAAGTCAGGTGATTTCAATTTTAAGTTTTGCGTGAGCGAGCCGCAGTGCTTGTTCCACCTCCGCGGGAGTTTGGGCTCGAGCAAATATGAACCCGAGATAGCGATCGCCTTCAGGGAGAGTTTTGATCGATCGGCCAATAGGGACGGTTATCTCGACACCAACGATATTGTCGCTACGCAAGGCGTCGTCTTTGCCCTGCACTCCAGTTAGTGCTCCCGATTTGACAATAGGGATCATCATCACCCCCGCAGCAGATCTTTCTCGCGTAAAATCAATCGGCATTTCGAGAGCATGACGCAAGATTATTTCTTCCCAACTAACTCCAGTACTAAAACTTAGAGTTCGTGCGCATAGGCCACCAATAGAACGGGCGGCTACCTCGATAACCCAGCATCGATCGCCACTGATCCTCAATTCAATGTGAACGGGCCCTTCGGTGAGATTTATGGCGCGGCAAGCTTCGGCCGAAGTCGATTTAACCATTTCTATTATTTTGGGTTTATGGCGTGACGGGGTTACATAAATAGTTTCTTCAAAGTATGGGCCTTCCATTAAATCGGGTTTGTCGAATATCACCAGAGTCTCCAAGTTGCCATCGCGCAAAAGACCCTCTACCGCTACTTCCGAACCCGAGACGTACTCTTCAACAATCATTTTGCCCCCACCAGCAATCTTTTGCGCCCATTTCGCCGCTCGAGTGGCTTCGTCGTGATTATTCGCCCGGATCACCCCTTGGCTAGCCGATAGTCCAACCGGTTTGATTACGCACGGAAATCCGATAGCGGGAATTTCTTCTGGGTCGTCAAAGGCGGCGAAACGGGGTTGAGATACTTCGCGCTTAGCCAATGCAGTTCGCAGTGACGCCTTGTCGCGCGTGTGGGAAACTGCGGCCGGAGAACTGGACCGTAGTCCTAGCCGGTCAGCCGTCAAGGCCGCGATTTCGATTCCTTGGTCATCAAGGGCGACGACCCCATCGACTCCTTGCCTATTATCCAACCCCACAATGAGATCCGCAGCTTTGGCGGGGTCGTTAAAGTCCACCACTAGTGACCGCACGCCCCCAGGGTCAGGCAAAGATGGCGGTTGGTCGGAGGCAACAATCAACTCAACTCCGAGAGCGCGCGCGGCGGTGATGAAATCGTTGGTGCGATAAGACGATGTCGGCACAAGCAGAACAACTCGGGGCATACCTGTATCATGGCAAGTATGAGTCAACCAGTGGGGCCAATACTTATCCTTACCGATCAAGCTCGAACCAAGGTGCTTGAGGTCCGAGAAGGCGAGACGGACCCCGAATTACTGGCTCTTTGGGTTGAAGTGAGCGGCGAGCGCGACGGGGCTTATACCTACACGATGGAGTTGCGGCCTGTTTCGATCGCGAGTGAATCCGACCTAGTGCAAAACCACGATGACCTTACGGTGGTTATAGAGAACAGCAGCATTGAAAAAATCGTGGGCGCGACACTTGATTTTGGGCCCGCGGGGATGGTTATGCAAAATCCCAATCACCCCGAGCCTGCCCCCGCATTTACCGAACGGCCTGAAGCTGACCTTTCGGGTCCGGTTGCTCAAATGATCATCGCGGTATTGGAAGAAGAAATAAATCCCGCGATTGCATCCCACGGTGGGCGAGCCGATCTTGTTGCCGTCGAAGAAGATGTGGCTTACCTCCGTCTTTCCGGGGGATGCCAAGGTTGTGGAATGGCCGCCGCAACTCTTTCCCAAGGAATTGAAGTCGCTATTTTGGAAGCCGTCCCTGAAATTAAGAAAGTAGCCGATGTGACTGACCACGCTTCGGGGTCTAACCCGTATTTCGAAGCGGCTAAAAAATAAATATTTACGCGAAACGCAAGGCGTCAGTGCCCGCGTAACGGGCTACCAAATTATCGGCACTAGAAGTTGAAACGAGCGCTTCTATAACCTCACTCAATAACGACGCGGGGATGGCGCACGTCATTTCGTGAACCGACATTCCGGTACGCACACGACTTAAAGCACACCCCACGCTGGCTGCTACCTCACCTTTTTCTTTAGCAATGGCGACAATGTGGCACTGAGGTTTTCCCTCTAAATGCATTTTCGGCCATGCGTCGTGGATAACCATTACTTGCTTAGGGTTGACTCTAAGCAAGACCACATCAGGGTCGAAAGGGCTTTCGGCTAGAGGCCCGTAAGTTATTGCCCCAGGCTTTTTGGTTACTGTCGGAATTTGTGGAACGACATCAAGCGTCACCCAGCCCGAATCAATCAGTGCCGCAACATCAGAATTACCCGCTACCTCTTCAATGGTTTTAAATCCGTGAGTCAAACTTCCTACTGAGCAGTTTCCGTGATCTTGGGCCACAGTAGAAAAAGTTTTATCGCTGGCCTTCATCCAAAAAACACAGCCCGCCGGAACACGCCCAGTACGACCATCGTCGGCAGGCTGAGCCATTGGTGCATCAAATTTCTTTACTCCACCCGGGGCGTTATCCGAAAAAGTTATGGCAATGGGCGGAGTTGATAGCCCTAAGACTTCGGTGAGGGTTTTTGACAAAGCCGACCAGTTATTTTCCACAGATTGATGCTATCCGTTTCTCAGTTCTCGCAGCCGATTGAGAACAAGAGGAAACTCGGTCAAGAAAGTGTCTATGTCTTTTTTTGTAGTACTCCAGCCCGAGCTGACCCGTAGTGATTTATCGGCGTCAACTCCCATTGCCGTTAGTACGGGAGACGGTTCTAAGGCCTCGCTAGAACAGGAGGACCCAGAGTGGACGGCAACCCCATGCTGATCTAGCCCGAGAAGAATTGGTTCTGACTCAACGTCGTTTACGGCAATACAGACTAAGTGGGGGAGCCGTTGTTTAGGGTCACCAAGTTGCTGAACACCAGGTAGGGCTAAAGAACCGGCGATTATCTGATCCGTGTATTGACGAGCCAATCGAGCCTCAATATCCAACTGGTCGCCAGCCCATATTTCGTTTGCTGCTGAACCAAATCCAACAATGGCGGCAACGTTTTCTGATCCCCCTCGTCGGGCCCGTTCTTGCATGCCGCCAACGAGTAGTGGTGAAATTCTCAACCCGCGTTTAATTAAAAGTGCAGCAGATCCTAGTGGTCCACCCCAAGTGTCAGCCGTGATTGAACAAAGATCGGCTCCAAGATCAGCAAAGTCGAGCTTTAAATGTCCCGCGGCCGCACGGGCGTCTACGTGGGTGAGTATCCCTCGTTCTTTTGCTACCGCCAGTATCTCAGGAATAGCCGACTGAATTGTTCCGACTTCGTGATTAGCGAGTTGCAAAGTTAAAAATACTGTTTCGGGTTGGAAAGCTCCTATAACTTCTTCAACTAAAAATCTTCCACAATTATCAACTCCAACCGCGGTAATCTCATATCCCGACCGAGCGCAAGCGTCCAGCACACAAGAGCTCTCTACTTGGCTAGTGACTATGTGAGATTTCCCTTGTGGTTCGGCGAAACTACGGTTTGTGGCTCCCCAAATTGCTGCGTTAACTGATTCAGTGCCGGTGGCAGTGAACACAACTTCCCGAGGATGGGCGCCAAATAGTACTGCTACTTGTTCTCTTGCCGTTTCTACTGCCACTCGCGTGAAGTGACCTTCTTGATGCAACCGACCAGGATCGCCAAAATGATCACTCAAGAACGGCAACATGGCCGCAAGGACAGTTGGTCTTAGAGGTGATGTTGATGCGTGATCTAGATAGGCCCGAGTCACAGCCCGACTTTAATTAGACCCGAGCGACGCAGCGATCAGCGCCGCCGGGCCGGCTGGATTCAAAGTGTGGAGTTGTATCGCCATAAAGTCCTGCAAGCATCCCGCGTATCATCCCGCGATCTAGAGCGCACACTACGTGAGGATATTGCTGAGCGGTATCTCCAAATGGACAACATTCCGAAACAATGGCGAGATCGTTTCCTTTAGTGTCAGCGTGAGCATCAAATCCGAGCGCGGTGAGAGCATCAGCAACAGAGGCGATGGCGCTTTGCACTGAGCGCTGTTGTGCATTTGGTTCCATCCGCTCAGCCAACATTTGCCCGTACTCAAATCCAATTTCGTCAGCGATTGTTTCGGCTTGTTCAGGACCCAAAGCGTCTAGTGCTCGTGCTAGCAGATGAGAGAGTAAATCGTCGTGCCGCAACGGAATCGCTAGCGCTCCACCTTCTATCAGTGCCGCTCGGTAGCGCTTTGATGGCCGTCCCGCACTTCGAGTCGTGGCCGCGTCAATTTCTACGGTCAAGTATCCACCGCCACTCAATTTTTCTAGATGATGACGGGCGACATTTGAGTGAAGAGAAAACTGCTCCGCAATTTCGCTGGCGGTGAAACCATCAGGATTGTCTCGGACAGCTAAATAAATTTCCCGGCGGGTAGGGTCGCCAAAAGCGCTAGTCATAGCGGTTACTGCGGCATTGAATTGATCGTGGCTCAATCCGTGGTCAGGATCGTTTGGCGGCAGAGCCACTATTGGGCGAGATTGAGTCACGGATGTATTCTACCTATGGTGATAGTGCAAATGCCCTCCCGCCTGATAGTCGTTAGATTGATGGAGAATCAGCATGAGTATCGGTTCTAAGAGTTCTCAAGAGGCGGCGGTTCGAGCCGTGCTCGGGACGGTTGACGATCCAATTCTGTTGTACCCAATCACTGAACTCGGGATAGTTCGCGGGGTTGCGATCGACGCCTCGGCAGTAGTAGTGGCCGTGGCCCATCCCTTAGAAGATCGAGGCCAGTGGGGAGAACTAGCGAATCGAATTAAAGAGGCGGTTCTCACCAACCAAGGAGTTGAGGTAGTCGAAGTAGACGCTCGACTCATGAATGATGAAGAGCGGATTGCTCTTGCCCGAATATTAAAAGGTGATCCTCCTGCTAATCCGTTGGCGGTAGTTGACGTTAATTCTGGACCCCCACCGCCTCGACCCCGAATAAATCCTTTTCTCGATTCTCGTACTCGCATTATTGCGATTGCTTCTGGGAAAGGTGGTGTTGGTAAATCCTCAGTTACAACCAATCTTTCAATCGCATTAGCCGAACGAGGTAATCGCGTTGCGGTCATTGACGCCGATGTGTGGGGATTTTCGCTACCAAGAATGCTCGGTGTCGATCGACCCCCTGACCTGATTGATGATGTAATCGTTCCTCCCGTAACGCATGGTGTCAGCTCAGTCTCTATGGGGTTTTTCACTGCCGAAGACCAAGCAGTAATTTGGCGCGGCCCAATGTTGCACAAAGCTCTCGAGCAATTTATTACTGATGTCCACTGGGGTGAACCTGATTACCTTGTTGTTGATCTCCCTCCCGGAACAGGAGACATTTCACTTTCTATCGCCGAGTTTCTGCCGAGAGCTGAAGTAGTGATCGTTACTACCCCTCAGCCTGCGGCGCAAAAAGTTGCCCAGCGGGCGGGATCGATGGCCGACAAAGTAAATCTTACGGTGGTCGGGGTTATTGAAAACATGTCCTGGTTCCGAGGTGATGATGGGGTGGCCTACGATATTTTTGGCGCGGGCGGCGGCCAAGAATTAGCCGACCAACTTGAAGTTCCTTTGCTGGGCCAGGTGCCACTGTCGCGAGCACTGCGGGCGGGCGGTGATGAAGGAGTCCCCATCGTCGTGTCTGATCCTGCCGGTGAGGCCTCGGGGATATTTAGGTCGATCGCTGAACGGATCGACGTAGAACTAAGGCCTACTCGTCGTAGCCATCCTGACCTTCGCATTGGCTGAATGGGAATTAGAAGCGTTTAGCGGTTAGGGTAAGGGCATGGAAGTACGCATCGGAGTTATTTACACCCCCAAAGAGATTTCTATCGAAGTCGATAGTTCGCCTGATGACTTGATCAAAGCCATCAATGCGGCCATGAAAGATGATGACGCCATGGTTTGGTTAAACGACATTAGTGGGCGCAAGGTTGGCATTCCTTCTGAGCGACTCGCTTACGTCGAGATTGAGACTGGGCCTGATTCCAAACGGGTTGGATTCGGACCGGTTTAATCCAAGCGGTGCGCCTAAAAGATGACCACCGCGCACCAGCCCAATCAAAGCGGTAAATCGACTTCGCACTGGCTAGATCGTCGCCTCGTTCTTTTCACCGGAAAAGGTGGAGTAGGTAAAAGCACTGTTGCCGCTGCTACCGCATTGCTGGCGGCCGAGCAGGGTAAAAGAGTTTTGTTAATTGATGTTGATTCAACCGGAAATTTGGCCGCCCTTTTTGAACATCCGGAAGTTGGCTTTATTCCCACAGAGATTTATCCCGGAATTTCGGCCATGCAGATGGATACGGAAGACTCGCTTCGGGAGTACTTGAATTTGCAACTTCGACTTCCGTTAGCCGGCCGAGTTGGCCCGTTGGCTAATGCGTTTGACTTTATTGCTTCGGCTGCTCCGGGGGTGAAAGAAATTCTAACCATGGGGAAAATTTGCTGGGAAGTCCGAGAGTCTTTAGAGAAGCGGGCTCCGTGGGACATCGTCATTGTTGACGCCGCAGCTACTGGTCATGTCATCTCACAACTTGATTCTCCGAGGGCGATTCGTGAGTTAGTAAAAGTTGGCCCAGTAGCTAATCAAACTGAGTGGGTAATTGAAATGCTGGCTGACCCTCTTATAACTGAATTACATATAGTCACTACTCCAGAAGAAATGCCGGTTAGCGAAACTATTGATTTAGTTAAGTCTTTAAAAACACGAGTAGACGTTCCCCTCGGAAACATAATAGTTAATCGAGTCCTGCCCGAACCGTTTAATCGAGCCGATGCTGACATTTTTTCTAATTTAGAAACAACCAATTCGCTAGCTGCGATTGAGAAGACCACAGGTCTCGGAGGCAAGAAAGTTTTGGCGGCGGCTTCGCTGGCAGTTTCTCTTCGCCGCAGTCAATCTAAGCACATCGCCTATTTACGCCAGTCTGTAGATTTGCCGTTGGTCTATTTGCCGTACTTGTTTATTCGTGATCACGGTCTTCGAGTTACTCGGGTGGTTTCTGAAGCTTTAGGCTACGAAATGGGAACGGGAGGTTAGCGGTGGACGGGTCTACTTCTACTGCTGTCACTACTGGGCTTGCGCCGCTGCTTGCTACGCGAGAAATCCTCATCTTTTGTGGCTCAGGGGGAGTAGGAAAGACGACAATCGCCGCGGCGGCAGCTTTAGCGGTAGTCAAAAATTCGTCGGCAAAAGTTATGGTCCTTACCATTGATCCAGCCCGACGGCTGGCTGATGCCCTCGGGCTGGAAAGTTTAGGGAATGTTGAAACTCGAGTTCCCGACGCAGCCTTGATCGATGCTGGCGTTGCTCCTAAAGGCGAACTCTACGCAGCCATGCTTGATACTAAAGCGAGTTGGGATGATCTGGTAACACGTTATGCGCCTAGCCAAGAAGTGGCGGACAATATTTTTAGTAATGACCTTTATCACAACATCACCAGTCGGTTTATTCAAAGCCATGATTACATAGCAATGGAGCGACTTTTCCAACTTCACTCAAGTGGAGTTTATGATTTGATCATTCTTGACACGCCCCCCACGCGTCATGCAGTTGATTTTCTCGACGCACCAAAGAGGATGGCAGATTTTTTTGGCGGGCGACTATTGCGCTGGCTGACCCTTCCTTACCGCACGGGAGGTGGTCGAGGTGGTCGCTTAATCAATATCGCTAGCAAACCATTTTTAAAAATTGCTGACCGGATCCTTGGAAATGCATTTGTAGAAGATATAGCCGAATTTTTCATTAATTTTCAAAGTATGTATGACGGATTTGTTGAAAGATCTAAAGCAGTTGAACAGTTGCTCCATGATCGTCGTACTAGTTTTGTTGTTACTACCACTCTCGAAGGAGCCCCACTTAGAGAAGCCGAAGCATATTGTGAACAACTTAATAATCGAAACCTACCCCTTGGGGCATTGGTATTGAATAAAGTGCTTCCCGATTTTTTACGAGACTCCTTAGGTCAAAAAGCTTCTGCTGTATTTTCCGACAACCCTGCCGCAGTGGCAAAAGCTATAGCGTCCAAGGGCGCTGACCAAAGTGAAATGGATGCTATTGCCCGAGTCTTGAAAACAGCGGCCGATACTTTTATGAACTATTCCCTCGTGGCGGAAAGAGAATTTGAGCTTAAAATCGAATTGAGCAAACGCCCCGAAATGATGGCGGCGGTGCCTTTATTGGTCGATGATGTCCATGATTTGGCTGCCTTAGCGCAAATAGGTGACCGGCTCTGGGCCTCGTAACCTTAAACCCATGTCTATTCCCCTTTACGACCTAGCTCTTTCTAGTACCGGATTGAACGGTGATCAGTTGCGTCACTTGCAACGTTTAGTGGGCAACTGGCAACTACTGGCTGATTTGTGTTTCTCAGACCTTCTTTTGGTTGCCCCAGTTGATGTCGACAACCCTCATAGATTTATGGTGCTCGCTCACGTTCGCCCCACTACTGGACCCACTCTTTATCCGGCCGAACTAGTCGGTGCGGTGGTTCAAGAGGTGGAGCGACCAGTCATGACCCAGGCTTGGCAGCAACGCGTCTCTAAAAGTGATTTCGTTAAATCGCTTTTAGGCGGTGAGGAGTTCCTTGGAGTTGAGGCTCAGGCTCGCTCTAATTGCATACCAGTCTATTTCGACGGCGAAGTCATAGCGATTGTAGATATGGAGTCCTCGCTTGAATCTGGGCGAAAATCAGGCGAACTAGAACGCCACTATCTTGAAGTTTTCGACAAGTTTGCGGTAATGATTTCTGAAGGATCCTTTCCTTTTGATCGAGATGAAATTGTTTTAGAAGAAGGAGCTCGAGTCGCTGATGGTGTAATCGTCACTAACGAAAATTATGAGATGTTATTTGCCAGCCCAAATGCGGTTAGTGTTTTCCATCGGTTCGGTATTCACGCATTTGCGCTCGGCACGAGAATTCAAGAAATTGGTGTTGATCAAGTAGTGCTAGAGCGAGCGCGTCTTACTCGGCTTCCAGAGTTTGCTGAAGTCGAACAGGGTGAAGTATCTATTCTTATTCAAGCGATACCACTTATATCGAATGCGGAAGTAGTAAATCTACTTGTTCTCGTACGTGACGTTTCTGATCTGCGTCGCCGTGATCGAATGTTGTTATCAAAAGATGCCATGATTCGTGAGATTCACCACCGAGTAAAAAATAATCTTCAGACCATTGCGGCTCTGCTTCGTCTTCAAGGTCGTCGGCTTGAATCTGCTGAGGCTAGAGAGGCTATTGAGGAAGCCCAGCGACGAGTGCGCTCAATTGCCATTGTTCACGAAACTCTGTCGCGAGAGACGAGTGACACGGTTGAATTTATGGAGATAATCCAGCCCCTAGTTGGGGTAGTGCAAGAGACGGTATCAAGTGCAGAACAGCAACTTGAATTTTCGGTTGAAGGTGACGTGGGCGTCATACCCGGTGCCGTGGCAACACCTTTGGCCGTTATTCTGAATGAGTTAATGCAAAATGCAGTGGATCACGCTTTCCCGTACGTTGATGGGGAAGTAAGCCAAGGGAAAATTTTAATTTCGATTGATCGAATAGGAGAAATTCTTGAAGTGCGCGTCAGCGACAGCGGAGTCGGGTTCCCTCCCGGATTCGTAATGGCTGATTCTGAAGGGATGGGTCTTTCAATTGTTCGCACCCTTATAGGGAGCGAATTGGGTGGCTCAATTGAAATAAATGATTCTGGCGTCCCAGGGGCAGAAGTTACTTTGCGGATTCCTTTTAACTGAAAAAAATTTATTTAAACTGCTGCTCGTTGCCGGCCCAACCAAGTCTTGCGAAGTTTGCGGCGCTCTTCTTCGATGGTTCCACCCCAAATTCCTGACTCTTGGTTTGTTGCCAGCGCGAACTCGAGACACTCTTCAGTAACTGCGCATACTTCACATATGCGCTTAGCAGTTTCAATCTGCTCTAGGGCAGTGCCAGTGGTGCCGATAGGAAAAAAAACTTCTGGGTCGGCTGCATTGCAAGCGGAAAATTCCCGCCAGTCATCTGCATCCCAGTCATGCGAACGAATCCAAGTAAGTGCCACTGAGCATTCCCTCCTACATCTAGCCAACTGCACTAGGTGCGGTCGGTATTGCCTGTCCCCGGGGCTATTCCCTCGAGGCGTACTCAAGGTTATGGTGGTTTTGGGTTCAAGGCAAGGGGTCTGACCTGCCCTTTCGGCAGATCGGTGCTGGCTAGTTGTGGCTATTTTGTCTATTGTTTGACTATGGCTTCATCGGCTGAAAATCCTCAAGGAATCGGGCGAATATTCAATTCACCCATCATTGGTTTTGTTCCTTTCATAATTATGTCTCTATTCTCTTCCCCGGACGCATTTTTTTATGCTGTGGGACTCGCCGTGTTTAGCGCGATTTTGATCGTGGTGGTCAACTGGTATCTCAACCACATTCCGGCCGGCCAGATTGACTGGGCAGCCCTAATCCTCTTTGGCGTAATGTTGATCGTCGGACTTGCCGTCGACAGCGATCATACCTGGCTAATGAAGAACGCCAATCTGATATCGGATATTACCGTGATAGTGGTGGCACTCGCCGGGATGGCGATCGGACGACCTTTTGCCCTGATGTACGCGCGACTCAGTCCGAAGTTTGAGGTGGCTTGGCAGCAGGACATTAAGGGCTTTCGTAACTGGGGGTTGCGCGCCTGCCAGATAATCTCGCTGTTTTGGTTCGCAGCCTTTGTTGTTCAGCTCGTTTGCCAGCTACTGACGCAGTTTGGTCCCGCTAGTTACGATACCGCGGTTTGGAACTGGGTTATTCCGGTCGTGGCGCTGTTACTCGCAATGCGCCAGACAAGGCGCTATTCAGTCAAGTTGCGTACTGAAGCGGCTTCTTTTGAACAACCCAACACCGCCCCTTAATTATTTTAAGTTCTAATCAGTTTTTGGTCTGCGCGGTACTGCCTTTATCTATTTATCTCGTATGATTGCTCGCATGACGGCAGGGGATGGCTCGAAAAAACCTTTGGTCTTAGCTCATAGGGGCGCTCGGCGCGAAGAACCCGAAAATACTATTCCGGCCTTTACTCGGGCGCTTCGCCAAGGAGCGGATGGTATAGAGCTAGATGTGCATCGCACCAGCGATAATTCGTTAGTAGTTCATCACGATGCGGATACTCCTGAATTGGGGGTCCTAGCCAACCTTACGGTCAAAGAAATCAAATTATCACGTCCAGATATTCCTACTCTTGAAGAAGTTTTCACTGCCTGTAAAAACTGTTTAATTAATGTTGAGATAAAAAATATGCCAACTGATGCTGATTATGATGAATCGAATAAGACGGCTGATTTAGTAGTTGACCTAATTTCTGGTCTAGATCGCCAAGACGACGCAATCATTTCTTCGTTTAATATGTCATCAATAAACCAAGTTTTAAAACTCGCTCCGAATATGGCTACCGGATTTCTAGTGAGTCCGGTATTCGATTTTGTTTCTGCTCTTACGCTTTGTCGAGATAACGGACACGGCGCACTGCATCCTTTTATGTCAATGCTGGCCTTCGACGAGGGGGTTAAATTCATTAACGCTTCTCATCAGTTTGGTATAAATGTCAACGTGTGGACTGTTAATGAAGTATCTGACATTGAGCATTTAATATCAATTGGTGTTGACTCGATAATTACCGATGTGCCCGATACGGCTATTAAAATTAGAGATTCATTGAGTAGTTGAAGGAACTACCAATGAAAGTGAATCTGGAACATAGCTAACTTCTAGTCTTTCTATTTCGCCAAGAAAATCGCCGTCTACTTGATAAGGGAATGGCCCATGGTGGGAAATAAATCGCAGACCATCAAGGTCGGCTATTTGAATTATTGATTTCTTTTTTTGCAAGTGCTTGCCTTTCCCTATGGCGGAAGCCATAGCGGTAAGGGTTGAGAGGTAGTCAAAATTCTTGAACATTGTAAGGGCAAGAGATCGGTCGAACCCTGCGTCTTTGGTGACGGTTAGTGGTCGAATTCCGAAAAAAGCGTAAGGGTGAGTATTAGAAACAATAGAGAACACTCCTTCACCGATAAGAGTTTTGTCTAGTTTCTCAACTTGGAAAGCGGGTTCTTTCCGGTCGTAGTTTCTAAAATAAGTATTAGCAGTGGTTGCAGCAAAAACTGTGTGAGCAAACCACCGTTTTATCCAATGATGACGTTCAACTTGAGCAATTACTTTGGCATCAAAGCCAACCCCAAGATGAAATAAAAAATAGCGCTCGTTGGCTAAACCGACTCCAACCCTGCGGATTGACTTGGCGTTCAAGGATTTAATTAATAATTCGGTGGCGGAGGTGACAGAATTAGGGACTCCAATAGTGCGAGCAAACACATTGGTCGATCCTCCCGGTAATGGCGCGAGCGCCGTTGACGACCCCACTAGGCCGTTGGCGGCTTCATTGAGGGTTCCATCACCCGCCGCGACAATAACTACGTCAACCCCCTCGGCCGCGGCGATTCGAGCGAGACGAGTGGCGTGACCGCGCCTGTAGGTCTCGGCTACCTCTAACCTGTGCTGCTCGCCCAACATTTTCTGAATATGGACTCGCCGCTTGGGGGTCATTGACGATGCGGTCGGATTAACGATCAAAAGAAGACGCACGATTCCGTAAGGCTAGGCGACTCCTACGATGGAGGTCATGTTGACTACTAGTGAGGTAGATCAGATACAGGCTGATGTAGCGAATTGCCGCGCCTGCCCGCGTTTGGTGAAGTGGCGGGAAAAGATAGCCCTTGAGAAGCGACGGGCTTTTCAGCACGACATTTATTGGGGTAAGGCGGTACCCGGATTTGGCGATGAGTCAGCACAGATTTTGATCGTCGGGCTAGCTCCTGGTGCCCACGGGGCTAATCGCACGGGACGAATGTTTACCGGCGACCGTTCAGGCGATTGGCTTTACGGTGCACTTCACCGAGCCGGATTAGCTAATCAACCGAATTCGGATCGGATTGATGACGGCTTATTACTTAATAACGTTTACATCAGTGCCGCAGTTCACTGTGCTCCCCCTGACAATAAGCCAACACCAGCAGAAAGAGATCGTTGCTCTCCGTTTCTCGCTCGGGAGTTAAAAGCACTTACCGAAGTCAAAGTCATTATTGCGCTAGGGAATTTTGCCTACGAATCGTTATGGCGACAATTGAGTTCGCAAAATCTTTTGTTACCTAAACCCAGACCTAAATTTTCACACGGGCTAGAAATTTTACTGCCAAAAATAATTCTTTTAGGTAGTTATCATCCAAGTCAACAAAATACTTTTACTGGGCGATTAACTGAGCCCATGTTTGATGAGATTTTCAGTCGTGCCCTTGACCTAGTTAATAAATAATTGCGTATATCTCAACGATGGCGAAAGCGACTGCGATAACTCCCAATACGCTACTCACGATCAACCGTAAAGTTCGATCTGATGATTTGATGGCTAGTGCAGAACCGACGCGTGCTCCCGGAATAATTCCGATAGCAAGCGGAAGGGCGTACAGCCAATCGATTTGGCCGATAATGGCATAAGTAATCGTTCCGGGAATTGCCAAAATTCCGGCGCAGGCTAACGAACTTCCCAACGCCATTTTCAGCGGCAAACGAACCCACCGAGTAAAGAGGGGAACCATAATTAACCCTCCACCAACTCCGAGAAGTCCCGAAAGCCCACCCGCAGCTATTCCGATAATCATCAGTCTCCACCACTGTGTACGCGGTTTAGCGGTGGCGAGTTGCGCCGAGATTTCTATTCCGGCATGAGGGCCAGCGTCGGAAGCTCCCTCGGCCGCGAGTTCTTCCGCTCCTTCGTTGCTAGCTGGCTTGCGACCAAGTTGAATCGCGCCGAACGCCACTAATCCCGCGGTAAGCAACATCAATAAATGACCGTCACCAGGAACCTTCCCTGACAACAAAGCACCACTTACTGATGCGGTTACTCCCGATAGCGCCGTCCATAAGATGACACGTTTATTGAGCAACCCTTCGCGCCGGTAGCGTAAAGATCCGCTGGTGGCTCCAGGAATTATTGAGGGCAAGGTCGAGGCCACTGCTGCGAGGGGGGTGGCTCCTAGCCAATTAATGGCGGGAGTCGAAATAATGGCGCCACCGATGCCGAACATTCCCGACATAACTCCAGTAAGAAAACCCGCTAGGGCGGTAAGGATTATTATCCACAGGTCTGACATCGTCTCCGCAGGCTACCCTTCGGTAATGGCAAGTTCTCAACCCTTACGCGGCGTTTATGTCCCTTTGGTCACCCCGTTTGCCTCTGATGGGCAAGTGGCGCTGGCGGCCATGGAGGTATTGGCTAATCGCTACCTAGACGCGGGTGCGGCGGGCCTTACTCCATTAGGGACGACAGGCGAGGCGCCTGCTCTTGATGGTGACGAACAGTTGGCGATTATTGATCTGTGTTCACGCATCAGCGCCGAGCGAAGTACTCAGCTAATCGTTGGAGCGGGTACTAACAGCACGCGTACGACAGTTACGGCAGTAAAGCGATTAAGCGAATTCCCAGCAGTTACTGCTGCACTTTGTGTAGTTCCTTATTATGTTCGACCTAGCCAAGAGGGGATTGTTGAACATTTTAAAGTTGTTGCTAAAGAATCCCCAGTCCCAATTGTTATTTATAATATTCCTTATCGCACCGGGCGAGTGCTAGAAGCAGATGGGTTATTAGAGTTGGCCAACACAAAAAATATTATTGGTCTTAAACAAGCCGTAGGTGGGATAGATACTGACACAATGCGCGTGTTAGACGAATCTCCTGATGATTTTGCCGTACTGGGTGGAGAAGATCCGTATCTTTTCCCGACAGTTTTGTTGGGCGGCACCGGTGCCATATGTGCATCTGCTCATCTGTGCACTGAACGTTTTGTGGCCATGATCGAATGCGGTCTGAGCGGGAATATTGAAGAAGGTCGTGCTCATCAAGAAGCACTAGCCCCAGTGATTGCTGCTGGTTTTGCCGAACCTAACCCCGCAGTTTTTAAAGGGGTACTGCACGCGCAGGGTCTAATCCCTACTCCTGATCTTCGACTACCCATGACCCCGGCTTCATCGTCATCCATCACTCGGGCTCTGGAGGCGGTAGAAGCCGCCAATAGCTAACGGCGCAATAGTTCGGCGGTTTCAAATGCTAAGTCAAGTGATTGCCGAGCATTGAGGCGCGGATCGCACATCGTTTCGTAGCGCTGCTCTAAGTCAGAGCCCATTACTGCTTCGGTTCCGCCTAGGCACTCAGTTACATTTTCGCCTGTCAGTTCAACGTGAACTCCTCCGGGCCAAACATCGGCTGCGATGCAAGCATCAAAGAAACCGTGAAGCTCTTGCATGATGTCGTCAAAACGGCGAGTTTTGTATCCACTTTCGTGTTGGAACGTGTTGGCGTGCATTGGGTCGCACGCCCAAGTGACCGGCAAACCCGCAGTAGCGCGCAGCAAGGGGGGAAGAGTCTTAGACACTTCGTTGGCCCCCATGCGGCTGAACAGCATTATCCGCCCCGGCTGGCGGGCGGGGTTAAGCCGTTCACAAAGGGCAGATACTTCTTCGGGCGTAGTCGTTGGTCCCAGCTTGATCCCTATGGGGTTTTTTACACCACTCAAGAAATTAACGTGGGCGCCATTTAGGTGGCGCGTTCGTTCTCCGATCCACAGAAGATGGGCCGAACAGTCGTACCAGTCACCACTGATTGAGTCGCGCCGAGTTAGCGCCTCTTCGTAATCGAGTAACAAAGATTCGTGGGCTGTCCATACATCAACTTCCCTTAAAGCCAGTTCTAAGTCAGGATCGATCCCACATGCACTCATAAAGCGCAAAGCTCTCTCTATCTCGTTGGCCAGCGCGTCGTAGCGTCTACCTTCCGCACTGGCCGCGATCGATTCTTGGGTCCAAGCATGCACTCGCCCTAAGGCGGCAAAGCCTCCTTTGCTGAGTGCGCGCATGAGATTAAGAGTGGCGGCCGACTGATTGTAGGCCTTGATCATTCGCTGAGGGTCGGCGACGCGAGCATCGGCGGTAAAAGCGAAGTCGTTCACGGCATCGCCTCGGAAACTAGGAAGTACCACTTTGTCGCGCTCTTCGGTATCAGAACTGCGAGGTTTCGCAAATTGTCCGGCCATGCGGGCAATTTTCACTGTGGGGACACCACCGCCGTAAGCAAGGACAACTGACATTTGAAGGATCACTCGTAATTTGTCACGAATCGAATCGGCTGAAAACGCAGCAAATGACTCTGCGCAATCACCTGCGATCAAAACGAAAGCTTTTCCATCTTGAGCTAGTGCGAGTTGCTCGGTGAGCGTGCGGGCTTCTCCGGCGAACACTAACGGCGGTAAGCCAGACAGTTCGTTTATTGCCCGTGATAAGTCATCTTCACTTGACCAAGTCGGCTGCTGGCCGGCGTTGTGCTCTTTCCACGAACTAGGAGTCCAAGCATCATCGAATAACGCGTCCGCGCTCATAAGTAGCCACTCGGTGGGCTATCTAGACCGTGTCCTTCAGCGGCCGCTTCTAATTCGTGATGGTTTCGCATTTCTTGCAACTGGCTAGATGCGTTCTGCTGTTGAGTGAATAGCGTGGCCTGAATACCATGAAATAATCCTTCCAACCAACCCACTAATTGGGCTTGGGCTAAGCGAAGTTCAGACTCAGTTGGAGTATCGCTGGTGATAGGCAAGATAACTTCGCTTAACTCGCGTTGTAAATCGGGGGAAAGAACTGACTCGAGTTCGTGAATGGAGCGCTCATGAATTTCTCGCAAGCGGCGTCGTCCCGCATCATCAAGTGGTGCGCGCCGTACTTCGTCCAGCATGGTCCGCACCATCGAAGCAATGCGAATGAGTTTGGTCGGTCGACTTACGTGCTCCTCTAGGCTCGTGTCCCCACTAGCCATCAATACCGCACTAGTCGCTTCCGCTCCATGATTGGCTGAGTCGGAGTCAACGATCTCGGGCTGCACTGATTTTTGGTTGTCGACCATGGGTTCCTTAGAAGCAAATGTACGGACTATCAAGGATAGAGATTTATTGGGCTGGTGCGGAATTGATTATTTTATGAGGGATCCATATTGGGTGGCCGGCGACCCCGCCCCGCCTCAGTCCGAGGCCCGGGAACGTCACGAAATTGATAAGCCACCGGCTCAATTCCTGGCTGGCAGACAAAGCACTGGCCAGTTTCTCCGCTAGTCAGGGCGTGTATCACCGCTTCAGCAATTTGTCCGGCATCCATAATCGGGAAATCTGCTTCCGCGAGCATTTTTTTGGCTTCGGGCGAGAGGATGTTGGTGTCGGTCATTCCGGGGTTGATGCAATTGGCGGTGATGCCGCGCGCTATCAGAGTAGGCGCTACTGACCGTATGAGGCCTACGACCGCGTGTTTGGTTAGGTCGTAGATCGGGTCAGGAGGAAAGGGGATCAACCCAGCTAATGAAGCGGTAGCCACTACGGCACCATTATTTTCCATCGTCTTTAACGCCGAGCGTAGGCCGAACACTACGGCATCAACGTTTACTCCCATAATGCGTCGATAGTCAGCATCATTCAAATTTTCTAGGTTAGAAATTCCGATCGCGATACCTGCGTTAAGAAACGCAATGTCAACTTTCCCAAAAGTATCTACGCATTTCTCAAACGCGGCGTCGGTGGCGGCAGGGTCACTTACGTCGGCTCCAAAAGCGGCTCCGCCTACTTCGTTGGCCACATCTTGCGCACCGGCTAGATCAAGGTCGACGACTAATACCTTCACGCCGTCCGTCGCAAGTCGTTTAGCAGTTGCACGTCCGATTCCTGAAGCTCCACCAGTAACAATGGCCGCAGCACCGTTGAGTTCCATTAGAAACTTCTACTTTTCGCTCGTGGTCGGCAGAGGGAGAATAACTAAACGAGTTTCGGTCATTTCCATGACCGCATATTGCGGTCCTTCTCTAGTGTTGCCAGAATCGCGTAATCCTCCATAAGGCATTTGGTCAGAACGGAATGTAGGCACCTCGTTAACCAAAACTCCACCAAAGTCAAGCGTAGTGATTGCCTTCATAGCAATAGAAAAATCATTAGTAAAAATCGCCGCTTGTAGCCCGTAACGAGTGTCGTTGGCAAGACGGAGTGCTTCGTCAGTTAATTTATAACGCTGTATTGATACCACTGGGCCGAATACTTCATGAGAACAAACTTTCATTTCGGGAGTTACGTCAATTAATAGCGTTGGGCTCAATACACCATCAACAACCTCGCCACCACACAACACTGTGGCGCCACCTTGTTGGGCTTCTTCTATCCACTCCATTACGCGGTCTCGTTCGGAAACAGAAATTAGTGCGGATACATCAGTAGAGTCATCTAGCGGGTCGCCAACTTTGAGTTTTTCTATCCTCGGCACCAACTGGGCAATTAATTCGTCAACCACATCTTCGTGAACGTAAACCCTTTGAGTAGATATGCACGATTGACCGGCGTAACTGAACCCCGCTATTGCTATTTTTATCGCGACCGTTTCGATGTCAGCGTCGGGTTCAATTATTACCGGAGCGTTATTCCCGAGCTCGAGACCAACTTTTTTACGGGGGGCTTGAGCTTTGATTTCCCAGCCCACTTCTGGTGAGCCAGTAAAGGTGATCATGGCAATATCGCCATGGTTGACAATGGCTTCTCCGACAACAGAACCACTTCCGGTGACCACATTTAGATAACCCGCGGGGAGTCCGCATTCGTCGAGGAGCATCTCGGCGAGAGCGATAGCAGAAAAGGGAGTTTGCGATGCCGGCTTGAGCACCACTGCACACCCAGCCGCAATAGCTGGTGCTACTTTGTGGGCTACGAGGTTAAGGGGAAAGTTGAATGGGCTGATAGCGCCCACCACCCCGATCGGGACTCGTAAAGTGAAGGCCAGCTTCCCTTCTCCGGCCGCGGCGCTATCCATCGGAACCATTTCCCCCGCGAGAGCGCGCGCGGCTGCGGCCGAAAAAATGAAAGTTGAAATAGTCCGAGCAACCTCAACCCGCGCGGTGGATATAGGTTTAGCTGATTCTCGGGCAATAGTCTGAGCAAACTCTTCGACTCGCTCGCCTAGTAACCGAGCCGCGGTTTCAAGTATTTCGGCTCGCCGCCATGCCGCTAGTGGTTTGGAGTTCATGGCCGAATGCGCCGCGACCACGGATTGGTTGACCTCATCCGCTCCACACGCAGGGATAATCCCTAGCACTTTCCCGTCGTAGGGAGAAACCACCGTTATCGATTTTGCGGTGGTTATTCGTTGGTCCCCGATGGGAACCGCTCTGACGTCGCTCATTCCTCGGCCCCTTTATGTAGTTGTACCGCAGATTACTGGCCACTGAGGTCGCTGCGTTTACCCCTGAGTAGTGCTAAGTTTTATTTACCGGTTAGTCAGCGAAGTCGGTGCGATTCCGACGCTGTCCCGCAACTGTAAGCCAGGCAATCTTTCAACGATGAAGGAAAACTTGGTAAAGCCAGGTCGCCTGGCTATCCGGTAACGAACACGTGGCTCTCGTGGAAAAGAGTCGTTCGTTGACCGACTTGGTCGACGGGCATCCGTACGATCAAGGAGGGCAAATGAATAAGAAATATTTGGCCACGTTCGTTGCCGTACTCGCTACTCTCGCTACTTTTTCAGTCAATCCCGCCACCGCTAAAGGTCCTTCGGCCCCTGAACGAATTATCTCTCTTTCGCCCACGGCTACCGAAATGTTGTTCGCTATTAGCGCGGGCAGCCAAGTAGTAGCGGTTGATGATCAATCCGATTATCCCGCCAACGCACCAACAACCGCTTTATCGGGTATTGATGTCAACGCCGAAGCTATTGCTGCACTAACTCCTGATTTGGTAGTGGCATCGGACGACACCGCCAAGTCAGCACTTGATGCACTGGGAATAAAACTGCTTATTTTGCCCGCCGCTGACACCCTCAACGACACTTACTCGCAAATAAATAAGTTAGGTAAAGTTACTAGACATATTAAAAAAGCTAAGACGGTTGTCGCCAATATGAAATCTAAGATTTCTCGTGCGGCGGCTAAGGTCCAAAATTCGTCGCCTCAACCAACTGCTTTTTACGAACTTGACGACACGCTCTATTCGGCTACTTCAAAGACTTTCATAGGCCAGTTGCTCGCGAAAGCGGGCTTTAAGAACATTGCCGATAAAGCTAAAGGGGCTGGGTCGGGTTATCCGCAACTGTCGGCTGAGTATGTAGTCGATTCGAATCCTAAGGCAATATTTTTGGCCGATGGTCAGTGCTGTGCTCAAAACGCAAACACGGTAGCGGCTCGACCAGGGTTTTCTCAGATATCTGCAGTTAAAGACAACCACATTTTTATTCTTGATGATGACATCGCTTCGCGCTGGGGACCTCGAGTCGTTGATCTGTTTAATGACATGGTTAACGCCAATTTGAGTTTGTGACTAAATCGCTAGAGGTAGCGCCTTCGGCACTGAAGTTGCGATGGTTAGTCGGAGGGTTGGTCGCGGTCGCGGTCGCCTTGGTGTTGGGTCTGGCCATTGGGCCAGTTTCGATTCCGGTAGGGGGCGTCGCGAGCGAACTGTTCTCGCGCGTTCCTATTTTGGGTGGACGGTCTTCGCTTTCTCCCCAACAAGCGGTCATCATCACTGAACTGCGATTACCGAGAGTGGTGCTCGCGCTATTGGTTGGCGCGCTGTTGGCGTCAGCGGGGGCGTGCTACCAAGGCGTATTTCGTAATCCGTTAGTCGACCCCTATCTATTAGGGGCCGCGGCGGGTGCGGGGTTGGCGGTCACGATTGTGGTGGCAGTGCTAGGCGGTTCTTCACGCGGCTCGCTGCTTCCGTTTGCGGCTTTTGCTGGAGCAATCGTGGCGGTAGCGCTTTCGTGGAGTATTGGTCGCGAATCTGGTCGGAGGGCTACCGCCATCCTTCTACTCGCGGGCATAGCGGTAACGAGTTTTCTTACCGCGATCCAGACTTATCTGCAGCAAAAGAACTCTGAGAGTATCCGGCAAATCTATTCGTGGATACTGGGTCGGCTTTCGACTGCTGGCTGGAGTGAGGTTTTTCTTGTCCTGCCTTACTTCATCGTTACCACGATCGTGTTGTTGCTTTATCGACGAGTTTTTGACGTAATGGCAGTAGGTGATGATGAAGCCAGCGGTCTTGGTATTCCCGTGGCTCGCACTCGGCTCATATTGGTTGCTACCGCAACGATGGCCACGGCCGCGGCGGTATCGGTTTCGGGTTTAATTGGGTTCGTAGGGATTATCGTTCCTCACTTTGTGCGCTTAGCTACCGGAGCGAGTTATAGAATAATCATTCCTCTATCAATTCTCTATGGCGCAGCGTTCTTAACTTTTGCCGATATGGCGGCTCGAACGGTTACTGCACCCGCAGAAATACCCATCGGGGTTGTTACCGCGTTTATTGGTGCCCCGTTCTTTATTTTCGTTATGCGGCGTTCATCAGAGGCACGGTCGTAATGGTGGTATTAGAAGCTCGGTCTGTTTCGGTATCTTTGGGTGGAAATCAGATACTCAACGGCATCGATTTAGATGTTAAATCAGGATCGTGGGTTTCTATTGTTGGCCCTAACGGTGCAGGCAAAACAACTTTGATTCGAGTTTTGACCGGAACTCTGGTCCCTGATTCAGGGTCAGTGCAGTTACTGAGTCGCGATATCGGTTCTTATCGATCTCGTGATCGGGCTCAAAGTATTGCTGTTGTGCCTCAGATTCCGGTGGTGCCTAGCGGGCTAAGTGTGCTCGATTATGCCTTGCTTGGCCGCACTCCCCACGTAAAGTTTTTTGGGTCCGAGTCCGCCAAAGATCTCGATCTGGTCTGGGCCACACTTGAGCGCTTGGGGATCAGTCATCTTGCTGGCCGAGTGCTCGATTCTTGTTCGGGCGGTGAGCGCCAACGAGTATTTTTAGCTCGCGCTTTAGTGCAAGATGCCCCAGTTCTATTGCTTGATGAACCCACTAGTTCGCTTGATATTGGTCACCAACAAGAGGTACTTGACCTGATTGACTCTTTACGCCGAGAACGTTCCTTAACTGTCGTATCTACCATGCACGACCTAACGCTGGCCGGTCTTTACGCCGACGAGTTGGTTTTGTTGAGCGATAAGCAAGTAGTGGAGCGGGGCGTGGCCGATGAAGTTTTGACCGAAGAAATCCTGCGCAAGCATTTTGGTGCTCGAGTACGAGTATTGCCTGGGAGCCAAGGTCCGGTAGTGGTCCCTCATCGCGACCGCGAATTAGAAACCCGCGAATCCTCTGGGCCGGCGTAATAAATTTCTATAAGCGCCCTCGGCAGGATTCGAACCTGCGCACACGGCTTCGGAGGCCGATGCTCTATCCCCTGAGCTACGAGGGCAAGATTACGTTTTAAGGGTTTTTATTACCCCACAATTTTAAATAATCAAAAATCTCCTTATTTACCCTTGTTCTACCCAACACCGCGTCGATCACCGGACGCTAACAGAGTGAAGCCTAGTGTTACTCTAAACCGATGAAAAAAGTTTTGCTGGTGGCCGTCGTTAGTTTGGGTTTGTTGGCGGGAAGCGTGAGTTCGGTTAACGCCACCAGCGATTGGGGAGACGCTATTCCTATCCCGGCATTAATTAGTCTCAATACCGGCGCCAATGCGCAAGGGAATTCGGTGTCGTGTGCGAGTGCTGGTAACTGCGCCGTCACCGGTTACTACACCGATGGTGCCGGTGACCAACAGGGTTTTGTGGTGAACCAAACTGACGGGACGTGGGGAAACGCTATTGCTATTCCGGCATTAATTGGTCTCAATACCGGCGGCAGTGCTCTAGGGACTTCGGTGTCGTGTGCGAGTGCTGGTAACTGCGCCGTCACCGGTTTCTACAACAATGGTGCCGGTTCCGCCGGCGGAATTGGGGTTGTGCCTGCTCGCCCCGCCGGTGACCAGGGTTTTGTGGTGAACCTCACATCGGTCGTTCCTCCTGCTACACCTACTGACCCGGCGGTAGTGCTTAAGTTCACGGGCTGAACTCCAACAAAATCTTCCCCTTATTTACCCTCAAAAAGCAAGACAGGTCGGAAATAACCGGACAAAAAACATAATTACAAAAAAACCTACATGTTTTATACGCTTGAGTTTACAGAAAAGATCGGTACGGCTTCGGAGGCCGATGCTCTATCCCCTGAGCTACGAGGGCGGATTTTTATTTTCTAGGGTTTTGGCAACTTCCCACTCTACCTAGTAGATCTTGACGAAGATCCATCCCTATTTTCTGCGAGTGGATCTACTCTTGCCTTTTCCTAGTTGTGAGTGATTGTTTGCTAGATTTCCTCTATGCGCCGATACTTCATTTTTCTAATTACTGGATTGCTGGTCGTGTTGGCTGCAGGTCTGTGGGGCGCCGGTGGTGTCAACGCTCAGAGTTCTGAACCCTCGGCTCCAGGAGATGCTGGCCCCGGATCACCTGAGTACGCAGTCGGGAGGCGCACAATTTCGATAACAGTAGAACCGGGTCGAACTCTTGACGCCGATATTTGGTATCCCGTTGACCCCTCCGCAACTACGGGAGTAGCAAAATCTACTTACGAATTTCCGGGTCTCGCGTACACCTCTACGGTTGCGTTTGACTCACCCCCAGTATCGTCTGGTGGTCCGTTCCCGCTAGTGGTTTACTCCCACGGTTCGGGCGGACTGCGCTATGTGTCCGCATTCCTTACCGAAGCCCTCGCGGCTCGAGGGTTTGTAGTCGTCTCGGTCGACCATAAGGGAAATACCGCCATTGATGAATTATCGGGAACCCAAGGAACTCCTCAGCAAGTAATTCCTCTGCGGCCGAAAGATATCCGCGCTGAGATTGATGCCATGGCCGCGGCTTCGGCTGATTCAACCAATGCGCTAGCCGGTGCTATTGATACCGAAAATGTTGGTTTGATTGGACACTCGGCTGGAGGGGCAGGAGTTTTGATGACTGCTTCTGGTCATGATGGCGTGGGCGCAGACAAAAGAGTTAAGGCAGTAGTGGGGCTGGCCGCTTATGTAGATCCGTTGAGCAACGAAGAGTTTAAGAAAATCAAAATCCCCACAATGCTCATCAGTGGAACACTCGATACCACTACGCCAATTAAGACCCAGACCGAAAAAGCCTGGAAGTCCATTCCGGCTGACCCTTTCTACCGAGTCGATTTGAAAGGCGTCGGTCACCAGTCGTTTTCGGATGTTTGCTATTACGAAGAACTGATAGACGCCAAACCCGGCCTTCCCGCTGCGCTCGTTGATGCCGTTAAATCACGAACCGACGAGGCCTGTGCCCCGAAGTTCTTGCCTATCACCACCGCCCATCAGCTCATCGACCGTTATTCCGTGGGCTTTCTTGAGCGTTATGTGGGCAACGATAAGGCTGCCGCCAAATGGCTCAAGCCAACTCAGCCCAAAATCGTCAGCATCAGCGTCAAAAACTAACCGGGTTGGTTCTCTTGATTAGGTCAATTTAACTTGACCTAATCAAGGCGGGCACTGATTTAGGGTAGAGGGATGTCTACCATTGAGAACGCCTTGGTGAGAGCCCTGCATTCGGCGGGGGTTGATCCCGAAGGGGCGATCATCGAAATAACCACGCCGGCTCGTCCTGAACACGGCGATGCGGCTACCAACATTGCGTTGCAAGTAGCCAAGAAGGGTGGAGTTCCACCACGCGATTTAGCCGAAAAGATTGCCGAGGCGTTAAGAGAAGATGCCTCAGATTTGTTTACGCGTGTTGAAGTTGCCGGCCCTGGTTTTCTTAACTTCTTTTTTTCTCCGAGCCATTGGCACGAAGTATTACGGGCCGTTTTATTAGCCGAGGGCCGGTATGGCCATAGCGATTTATTAAGGGGGCAAAAAATAAACCTCGAGTTTGTTTCGGCTAATCCCACCGGACCACTCCATGCCGGGGGTGGCCGTTGGGTGGCGGTAGGCGATGCACTAGCAAATCTTTTAGCTTCGCAGGGTGCTGAGGTGCATCGAGAATATTATCTAAACGATTTAGGTGCCCAATTAGAAAAATTTGGCGAATCGCTATTAGCTCGCTACGAAGATCGCGAGCCACCAGAAGATGGTTACCAAGGCGACTACGTCATCGAGATGGCACGCCGCATGAGGGCTGATATTGGGAACGAAGTAACTCAAGAGCAAGCACGCGAGTGGGGCTATAGAGATGTAGTCGAACATTTGCGTGATGATTTGGGTCGCATTGGCGTGGTATTCGATACTTGGTTTTCGGAGCGCACTCTTCATGAGCGCGGCGATACCGAAAAAGTTTTAGAAACCCTTAGATCCAAGGGGGCAACCTTTATCGCTGATGGGGCCGAGTGGCTGCGTACTAGTGATTTTGGCGACCAGCGAGATCGAGTGTTGATTAAATCCGATGGTTCTACTACTTATCTATGTAACGACTTGGCCTATCACCAGGACAAAGTCGCACGGGGTTGGAATTACCTAATCGACATATGGGGCGCCGACCATCACGGACAAGTAAAGAGTTTACAGGCTGGTCTAGAAGCTCTCGGTCAACCAGCCGACCAGCCCGAAGTACTACTCGGGCAATTAGTGAAGTTGGTGCGGGGGGGTGAGCCAGTTCGCTTATCTAAACGTGCCGGCGATGTAATCACTCTGGCTGACATTCTTGACGAAGTGGATGCTGATGTTGCTCGACTTACATTTTTGTTGCAAGGGATTGATTCTCCTCAGACATTTGATCTTGATGTCGTAACCGCGCAATCAGCCGAAAATCCGGTTTATTACGTTCAGTATGCGCATGCCCGCATCGCTTCGATTGGACGCCGAGCCGAGAGCGAAGGGATTAAGCGGATTCCTTTTCTTGATGTGAACCTTTCTCCGTTAAGCGATGCCCACGAACTCGATTTATTGCGCTCGTTGGCTGAACTGCCGGCAGTTCTGAGCGAAGCTGCTCAATTGCGGGCACCTCATCGAGTGACTACTTGGGTTCGTGACTTGGCTGCTCGCTTTCATGCTTTTTATCGTGCGTGTCGAGTAATCACCGACGATGTGGCATTAACTCAAGCTCGCCTCGCGCTGGCGGAGGCAACACGAATTGGACTTAAAAATGGGCTTGATATTTTAGGAGTAAAGGCTCCTGACGCAATGCATCGTTCTGAGCGTGAAGACGGGGATGATCTATGAGTTCATCTGATCCACTCGATATCTCTCTCGTTCCTAAAGGACTGTTAGAACTTAATTTTTCCGCGTTGGCTCAAGAGTTCAATACACCCTTATTCATTTATGACGAAGATGAATTGCGGCGCCGGTGTCGTGAGTACACCGCAAATTTCCCCACGGTGGTCTACGCCGGAAAAGCCTTTTTGTGCAAGGCGATGGTGCAACTTATTGCCGAAGAGGGGCTTTCACTTGATTGCGCTACTGGAGGAGAACTTCATGTGGCTCTTACGGCAGGAATGCCAGCATCAAGAATTGTGTTTCACGGAAATAATAAATCATTGGCCGAACTTTCAATGGCTGTAGATGCTGGAGTTGGGCATGTAGTTGTTGATTCGTTTGACGAAATTGAGCGATTGGGCGCTATTGCCGTTGAGCAAAAAAAAGTCGTTCCCGTATTGGTTCGAGTCACTCCAGGAGTTGAAGCCCACACTCATGAGTTTATTGAAACAGGTACCGAGATTTCTAAGTTTGGTTTTACTATCAGTGAGGGAGTTGCGATTAATGCATTAAATCGAGTTCATGAAAACCCTAGCCTTGATCTACGCGGCGTTCACTGCCATATCGGCTCCCAAATTTATCGGCTCGATGCATTTAGCCGAGCCATTAATCGATTGGCCGAGTTGGCTTTGGCGGCGCGCAACCAATACGGAATTATTTTTTCTATCCTTAATCTTGGTGGAGGCTTAGGGGCGCGGTATCTATCTGAAGATCCTCAAATTTCTATTACTGCATATTCTCAGGTGTTGCACGATTCCGTAGCCACTGCGTGGGGAGCATCCGATCTTGGCGATATTCCCGCAATCATGGTTGAGCCTGGTCGCTCCATCGCCGCCCCGAGCGCGATCACCTTGTATCGAGTGGGAACGATAAAAGAAATTCCGGGAGTAGGAACTTACGTGGCGGTTGATGGCGGAATGAGCGATAACCCGAGGCCGGTACTTTACGGATCTGGTTATGAGGCTTATCTGCCTGAGCGCGTGTATGAAAATCGACCGTTTGCCTGTTCCGTCGTAGGCAAGCACTGCGAGCAGGGCGACATCATCGTCGCCGATGCCCAGTTGCCGGCCAAGGTGCAACCAGGAGATTTGCTGGCCACACCGACCACCGGAGCTTACGGGTACTCAATGGCATCGAACTACAACATGGTGCCGAGACCGGCTGTCCTGTTCGCAAGCAACGGCGAAGTTCGCTGCGTTTTGCGCCGAGAGACCCCTGAAGATCTAACCCGCCTCGACGGCTGACGGGCATTTTTTCTAGCCCTATTGGAGCCAAAATAATTCGGCTCGGCGCAACTGGGCTGGCGGTGAGAGACTGGTGACATGCAAGATCCTGTCCGAATAGGACTTCTCGGCTGTGGCAATGTCGGCTCGGCATTGGTCGGACTCATCGGCGATAACGCGGATGTGGTCGCTGCTCGCGCGGGGGTCAACATCAAAGTCGCTCGAATAGCAGTAAGAGACGTTGCCCGTCCTCGTGGTGTAAAAGTTGATCAGTCTGTTTTTACTGACGACGCGGCTTCAGTAGTCGCTGACTCTGATATTGACGTGATCGTCGAGGTTATGGGTGGGGTAGATGTTGCTCGCAAACTGATAACTGACGCGCTGTTGGCCGGTAAACCAGTAGTTACTGCCAATAAAGAATTAATTGCGCGTCATGGTCCAGAACTATTTGCTTTGGCTGCCAAAGCGGGAGTAGATCTTTTGTTTGAAGCCAGTGTGGCGGGAGGAATCCCTCTAATACGCCCACTGCGCGAGTCCTTGGCTGGTGTACGAATTCGTCGAGTTATGGGAATTGTGAACGGAACTACTAATTACATTCTCACGCGCATGACTGAATCTGGGTCAAGTTTTTCTGATGCGTTGGCTGAAGCGCAAGGGCTGGGTTACGCCGAAGCCGATCCCACTGCTGATGTTGGTGGGTTGGATGCCGCGGCTAAGGCTGCGATTATCGCCACCATTGCCTTCAGCGCGCGCGTCGTGCCCGATGATGTTTATACCGAAGGTATTACTGAAGTAAGTGATTCCGACATAGCTTCCGCCGAATCTTTGGGTTACGTAGTCAAATTACTGGCCGTGGCTGAAGAAGATGAAGGGTCAATATCGGTACGGGTCCATCCCGCAATGGTGGCAAAACTTCATCCCTTGGCATCGGTGCGGGATTCGTTTAATGCGGTTTTCATTGAAGGCGAAGCGGTGGGCGAGTTGATGCTTTACGGCCGTGGGGCCGGTGGCGGGCCAACGGCGTCGGCAGTATTGGGTGACTTAATTGACGCAGTAAAGAATTTGGCCTCCGGGGGCAAAGGAGCCACTATCGGCGAATTAGTTGACCGCCCAATCAAGCCTATCGATGATGCTGAATCTTCTTTCTACGTGTTAGTTGAGGCTGCTGATGAGCCGGGCGTACTCGCGGCTATCGCAGGAGAGTTTGGTCGGCGAGGCGTTTCAATTAAATCAATGGAACAAAGAGGGATTGGTAATGATGCCCGACTTATTTTTATTACCCACCGAGCCCGCGAAGCCGATCTGCGCAACACTCTAGAATCGGTAGCCAATGTCGGTGCGGTGCACCGCATTGGATCGGTGATGCGGGTTGTGGGCGAAGAAGAGTGAACGCTAAGCCCGTTCGGCCCAGTTGGCCTGGAATCATTGAGGCCTACCGTGAATTCCTGCCCACTGCGGCTGGTGCACCAGTAATCACTTTATTAGAAGGTAATACTCCACTCATATCGGCCCCCCGGATTTGTGCGCAAGCAGGAGTGGCGCAAGTTTTTCTCAAAGTCGAGGGGGCTAACCCCACCGGATCGTTTAAGGATCGCGGCATGACCATGGCCGTATCTAAAGCCGTCGAGAATGGCGCTCAAGCAGTGATTTGTGCGTCCACGGGCAACACTTCAGCATCTGCGGCTGCTTACGCGGCGCGCGCTGGTCTCATTTGTGCCGTCGTGCTCCCTGCGGGACAAATCGCTTTAGGGAAACTCTCTCAGGCGTTAATTCATGGCGCAAGAGTGGTTCCGGTTTCTGACACCTTTGACGCCGCTCTAGAGGTTGTGCGTGAACTTGGTGATCGGCCTGGGGTTGAGATAGTCAACTCCATTAACCCAGCTCGGATCGAAGGTCAAAAATCGGCGGCCTTTGAGATTGTCGATGCACTGGGTGACGCTCCGTCAGTTCATTGCATTCCGGTCGGTAATGCTGGGAATATCACGGCTTACTGGAAAGGCTATAAAGAGTTCGCTGATGTCGGTCGGGCAACGCACACACCGCGTATGTTGGGTTGGCAAGCGGCGGGGGCAGCTCCTTTGGTCTCGGGAGTGCGAGTGATGAAACCCGAAACAATCGCTACCGCAATTCAGATTGGTAATCCGGCGTCATGGCAAAACGCCATTAGCGCTCGTGATGAATCGGGCGGCCATATCGGGGCCGTAAGCGACGACGAAATTCTCCACGCGTACCGACTCTTAGCTAGTTCAGAAGGCGTGTTCGTAGAGCCTGCGTCGGCTGCTTCAGTAGCCGGACTCTTGCGTGCCGCCCAAGAGGGGCTAGTCGATAGTTCAGATGTCGTGGTGTGTACGGTTACCGGTCACGGACTTAAAGACCCTCAACGGGCTATCGCCCAAGTTGAAATTGGAGAGCCAGTACAAGCTCGAGCCGCAGAAGTAGCGTCGGCCATTGGCCTTTAACTTTTTAGTAATTCTTCATTATTCAAACCCATCTAGCAGGAGGCAAAAGTGAAAAAACCAGTGGCCCTTATTACGGGGGCATCAGCCGGAATTGGAACCGCCTTTGCTCGCCGACTGGCTGATCGTGGTCACGATTTAGTGATTGTCGCTCGTCGTAAAGATCGATTAGACGATTTAGCTCAAGAAATAACTAAAAGCAGTAACCGTGAAGTTGAAGTTCTAGTTGCTGATTTAGAGAGCGCAAAAGGTGTGCGGGTGGTAGAGGACCGAGTGGTTGATGCTGACCGGCCGGTAGATTTATTAGTCAATAACGCAGGTTTTGGTACTAGTGGGCGCTTTGATCAACTTCCGATTGAGGCCGAAGAAGCCGAAATCAACCTAAACGTGATTGCTTTAGTCCGGCTTACCCACGCAGCCCTAGGAGCGATGGTGGAGCGGGGCCATGGTGGTGTCATTAACGTTTCGTCAGTCGGCGCCTACCAGCCAACACCGCATAGCGCCACCTATGCCGCGACCAAGGCATTTGTTTCGAGTTTCACTAACGCGATTCACGAAGAACTCCGAGGGACCGGAGTCAAGGCGATGGTTCTTGCCCCAGGTTTTACTCATACTGAATTTCATCTGCGGGCGGGTATCGATGACCAAGGACAGGTCCCTGAGTTTCTGTGGCAATCAGCCGATGAAGTAGTGGCCGCAGCTTTGCGAGACTACGACCGAGGTAAGGCGGTATGTATTCCTGGCCCGATCAATACTGCGGCGGCCGCATTTTCGGGCTCGCTGCCGGCGGGGATTACCCGGCGGATAGCCGCGATGGTCACCAAGCGAACTTACTGATTGGTTTTTTCGATCGCCAGTATTCCTTGAGACTGCGAGAGAACATAGAGATTTCCTTGGTTATCTTGTCCAAACGAAGTTATTTTTTCACTAGACATTTTTAAGTCAAGCGGTTGCGAAAGTTTTCCGTTGGGCTTAGTTTTAACTCCGTAAATTGTTCCCTGACAAAAATCGCTAAATAAATAAGTTCCGTCTAGATCCGGTATCATCTTTCCGCGATAGACGAAGCCCCCAACTACTGAGCAGTTTCCCGACTGGTGAGTCGTTTCGATGTCAGGCGGAGTAGCCCCGGGTAAACTGACTTCACGAAAAACCCGAGTCCCCTCAAACACCGGCCAGCCCAAGTTCGATCCCGCAGCGTCAGCAAACTTAACTCGAGTAATTTCTTCCCTTTCGTTTTCGCCGACATCAGAAATCCACATGTCGTTATTGGTTTTATCAAAAGAAAAACGCCACGGATTACGAACTCCAAGGATAAATATCTCTTCTTTTCCTGATTTATTAGTAAATGGATTATTGGCGGGAATGGTGTAAGGGGAAGAGCTCGTTGCTTGAGGATCGATACGCAAAATCTTCCCCAAGAATGTTTGTTGCGACTGACCGTTCCCTTCTAGAGCGTGTCCGTCGCCTTTGTCGCCCGCACCTCCACCGTCACCAAGGCCAATATAAAGCATGCCGTCAGGCCCGAACTCTATTTGACCACCGTTATGGTTTGGTTGCGGTTGTTCGACGGTGAGAAGAGTGCGTCGAGAAGCTAACTTAATTTTCTTCGCCCGAAAGGCAAATTCTTCAATAACAGTTTCACCTTCTTTGCCAGAATAGTTAACGTACATTTTGTCACCGGCCGGAGAAAAAACTAGCCCTAGCAGTCCTTGCTCACCGCCGGAAGTTATACGGTCAGATAAATCTAAGATGGGCTTCTCTACTATTTTTTCTTTTGCAATCGCAACAACGGTTCCAGTTTGTTGGGCGACATAGAGAGTCTCGTCCCCGCTGCGAGTTGCCAGAGCAGTGGGTTGCTGAACCGGAGCAACAATCCGGAGATTCAATTTGGGCTCAGGAGAGGCGGCTTCGGCGATGGTCGCTCCGGCGGTCAGAGTCATCAGACCAATGAGGATTTGGGCCAGCGTTCTAGCGCCATTTATTTTTTTCATCTATTGAGCGTAACGATTACTAAAGTAAATTCGGTGTCGGGGGGTTGTTATGCCAACATGGGAAAGTGAAATACATTGTGCTCGTCCCTGATGGCTGTGCCGACGAGCCGCTGGTTGAGTTGGACAACCAGACCCCGCTCGAAGCTGCGGCGATGCCGAATTTGGCCGCTTTAGCCGAACGGGCTGAAGTGGGGCGCGCCCAAGTGATCCCCCCTGGATTACCACCGGGTAGCGACGTTGGAAACCTTTCTATTTTGGGGTACGACCCCTCTCGCTATCACACGGGCCGAGCACCAATTGAGGCCGCGGCTATGGGAGTTAAATTTGGATCAGACGAGGTGGCTTTCCGTTGCAACTTAGTCACAGTGACAGACGGGCTAATGGTCGATTTTGCTGGCGGTCACCCCACCAACGAACAAAGCCACGCGATCATTGCGGCCCTCAACGAGGAACTTGGCGATGGTCGCAACGGAGTTCGGTTTTACCCTGGAGTCGAGTATCGACATATTTGCGTTGTTCCCAAAAGTTGGAACGATGCTGATTGCGCTCCTCCTCACGACTTAACTGGCCAAAGTGTTGTTTGGCCTACTGGCGCCAGTGCCGTTCAAGTGCAGGCGCTAATGGATGCTTCTGTTGCGGTGGTTACTAAAGTCGCGCCAAGAGTTGGTTCAACCGCTAACCAGATATGGCTTTGGGGACAAGGAACTCGTCCCGAGCTGCCTCCTTTTAGTAAGCATGGTCGTTTATCTTCCGCGGTTGATCTAGTACGCGGTCTTGGGGTGCTGGCGGGAATTGAAGTGCTAGATGTGGCCGGTGCATCGGCGGGATTCGATAATGACTACGTTGCTCAGCGAGATGCTTGCATTGCTTCGCTAGCCGACCGTGATTTTTTCCTTCTTCACGTAGAGGCTACTGACGAGGCGGGCCATCAGGGCAATGTGGCCGAAAAAGTAAAGTCGCTGGAGTCTTGGGATAGAGAAATCATTGGCCCCCTAGTCGAGTCGCTTGGTTCTGCGGACTATCGAATCTTGCTTTTACCTGACCACGCGACCCCGTGCGCCCGGCGCACTCATACGTCTGAACCGGTTCCGTATTTGCTATTCGATTCCCAAAAACAAGGTCCGGGGGGCGAGTACACCGAACGAGGAGTGGCGGACAGGCCGGTAGAAGTAGCCCATAGCCTCATGAGTCGTTTATTGGCCTAAAGAACTACCCGCTTGAGATGACGGCGTATTGCCCTATCTCTCGGGGTTAGGTATGCTTTGGGGGCACACTCGTGCTGCGTAATACCTCTCTTCAAGTTTCAAATCTTTGTCGCTTGGGGTCTACAGTTTCCTCGAGTTCGGCGTTTCGGGCTCGGTGACTGGACATTTAAGTCTCGGAAACTTTAGTTACTTATCGACTGCTTCACTTTCCATCGATTCGATAGAGCAGTGAGGTGGAATTTCTCAATTCAATTACTTCGTAATCCAAATCAATAACTTTTTAAGGAGCAATATATTTCATGAGCACAGCAGATCTCGATCGTTCATCTCTCGACGGTAAAGACCGTGAAGAATTAAGTGCTATCGCGGGAGCAGCCGGTATCAACGTAACCACGCGTATGCGCAAAGCGGAAATGATCGACGCAATCATTGGTTCGGGATCTTCTGAATCCAACGACACAAAAACTGAAAACAGTGAATCGAGTTCATCCAGCTCGCGTCGTACCGTGCGCTCGTCCCGATCGACTTCCGACGACACAATGGAAGCACTAGCCAGCGAAGAAGATGCCGTAGCTTCCTCCGCTGGAGACGACGGTGAAGAGTTCATTGCTCGCCCGATTCGTCGAGAGAGTTCTCCCGAGAAATCATCTGGCTCAGTCACCAGTGCGTCGGTTAATCCTGAAGACGAGCGAGCCTCTTACGGTGAAGGCAATCAGGCTCGTAGTAATAATCGCCGTCGGCGTCGCCGCGGTGGTCGTGGTTCAGAAAGCGATCGCGGTAGTTCCTACGAAGGAAGCCGCGAAGGATCACGAGACTCTCGTTCTAGTTCTGAGCCAGTTGGCGATCCAGTAGAAGTTAAAGGATTTCTCGATCTCCGCGACGAAAGCTACGGGTTTCTTCGTACGCAGGGCTATCTTGCCAGCAAAAATGATGTTTATGTGTCGGCTTCGCAAGTACGCCGGTTCAATCTTCGCCGGGGCGACTATGTAGAAGGAACTTCACGGCCTCAATCGAGCAGTGAAAAATACCCCGCGCTGTTAAAAGTCGACACGGTCAATGCGATGAGTCCAGAAGACGCTCAAAAGCGTCCCAAATTTGATGACTTAACCCCGTTGTTTCCGGACTCTCAACTGCGGTTAGAACTGGCAGAAAACCCCCTTGATGTAACTGGTCGCATTGTTGACCTGCTCTCTCCAATTGGCAAAGGGCAGCGAGGATTGATTGTTTCGCCCCCGAAGGCCGGTAAAACAACGGTGCTTAAACAGATCGTTTATTCGGTAGAGCGTAATAACCCTGAAGTTCATCTAATGGTGCTGCTGGTTGACGAACGTCCTGAAGAAGTTACCGATATGCGTCGTCATGTTCTTAACGGTGAAGTAATGGCCAGTACTTTCGACCGACCGGCAGAAGAGCACACTCAAGTAGCCGAGTTGACTATTGATCGCGCCAAGCGTCTAGTCGAGATGGGTAAAGACGTCGTTATCGTTTTAGACGGCATTACCCGTTTGGCCCGGGCTTATAACTTGGCCGCCCCAACATCGGGTCGAGTTCTCTCTGGTGGAGTTGACTCCACTGCCTTGTATCCACCCAAGCGCTTCTTTGGTGCTGCTCGCAACATTGAAGAAGGTGGATCGCTCACGATTATTGCTACTGCTTTGGTCGAAACGGGTAGCCGCATGGATGAAGTGATTTTCGAAGAATTTAAAGGCACTGGCAACATGGAGCTTCGTCTCGATCGTCGCATGGCCGAGCGTCGGGTGTACCCGGCTATTGATGTTGAGGCCTCTAGCACCCGCCACGAAGAGCTGCTCTTTGATCGCAATGAATTAACTCACGTATGGAAACTTCGTCGAGTCTTAAGCGCCCTCGATGCCGAGAGTGGAGGCTCAGGTCGAGGGTTGGATCTACTTATTGAGAAACTGCGCACTACGGCTAGTAACTCAGAGTTCTTAGCCGAAATCGCTAAAGCCCCGTCGCTTGGAGGCTAAGGTCCGAGCGCATTTTTTGAATAGGTACTCTGACAGTCATGTTTGAACATCTGGCCGATCAGGTTGTTGAGTTTGAAGACATTGAGGCTCGGCTTCCTGATATTTATTCCGCCGGAGATCAAGAAGCGGCCCGAGATGCGAATCGCAGGTACGCCGAACTTAAACCCTTAGTCGACGCTTATCGTGATTTAGTTAGGGTTGAGCGCGAGATAATCGACGCTTCTGAACTTCTTGATCAAGAAAAAGACTCTGAGATGCGAGAGTTTTTTGCTACTGAGATTCGTGAGAAAGAAACCGACCGTACAGATATCGAGAGTCTTTTGCGTGAACTACTCATCCCTCGAGACCCTGATGACGGCCGCAATGTAATTTTGGAGATCCGAGGCACTGAGGGCGGAGAGGAGTCCAATTTATGGGCGGGGTCTCTTGCGGAGATGTACCAAGGATTAGCAAAGCGGCGGGGATGGAAGACCGAAGTTCTTTCGAGCCAAGCATCCGATATGGGAGGATTCCGAGAAATAACTCTGGTTGTAAAAGGTTCCGATGCGTGGGCGCGACTTAAATACGAAGCAGGTCCCCACCGAGTCCAACGCGTCCCAGTTACCGAAAGTCAAGGACGAGTCCACACCAGTGCCGCCACAGTCTCGGTGTTGCCGGAAGCCGAGGAAGTCGATATCAATATTGATCCTAACGATCTTGAAATAGACGTGTTTCGTTCGAGCGGCCCGGGCGGACAGTCGGTTAACACAACCGACTCTGCGGTTCGCATCACTTATTTGCCCACCGGTCTAGTGGTCACTTGCCAAGATGAAAAAAGTCAATTGCAAAATAAAGATAAGGCGTTGCGTATTTTGCGATCAAGACTTCTAGAGGAAGAACGGTTGCGAAAAGAAAGCGAGATGTCTTCAGCTCGCCGAGCACAAATCAAGAGTGGTGGCCGGTCTGACAAAATCCGCACTTATAATTTTAAAGAGAATCGTGTCACTGACCACCGAGTAGGGGTGACGTTGCACGCGCTTGAGCAGGTTTTGGCCGGTGAAAGTCAGCTTGATGAGATCGTTGATGCTTTAGTTGCAGCCGAGCGAGCGGAGCAGCTCGGAGAATCATGAGCGATCTGAAGACTTGGGGCTATCTTCGTCGCGAGGCCAAGGATCGGCTCGAAGCGGGAGGATTTGTTGGTGGCGATCAGGAAGCCCAGTGGCTAGTTGAAGAAGTCTCCGGAATGAACTCCGCGGAGCTAATTGCGAGCGCTAAAACATTTGCTTCCGTTAGGGCAACAGAGCAGTTGGACACTTTGTTGGAGCGGCGTTTGATCGGTGAACCTTTGCAGTACGTGTTGGGTTCATGGTCATTTAGGGGGATTGATCTTATGGTCGATCGTCGAGTTCTCATCCCTCGCCCTGAAACCGAGACATTGGTAGGACTCGCGCTCATTGAAGCGCAGCGGATGGGGCTGAAGCCCGGAGAGGTTGTTGTCGATCTAGGAACTGGAAGTGGGGCGATCGCTATCGGGCTGGCCGCGCAACTTTTTGAGGTAGCGATTTGGGCTACTGATGTTGACTCCCGCGCTTTAGAAGTGGCACGAGCCAACGTGGCCGCTAGGGGGCGGATGTCGGCTGGAATTCAGATCGTACAAGGATCGTGGTTTGATGCTTTACCGCACGAGCTTTCTGGAAGAGTGCGTTTGGTAGTAAGTAATCCTCCCTATATTGCTGAAGACGAAATTCCTGAGCTTCCGCCCGAAGTTATCGATTACGAACCTTTTTCTGCTCTCGTTAGTGGCCCAACTGGTTCAGAGCACATAGAGACGATTTTGCTTGCGGCGCAAGACTGGCTTACCGATGATGGGGTAGTGCTAATCGAATTAGATCCTCGTCGAGCAAAAAAAACTCATACCTATGCTTTATCTGTTGGGTTTGCGGGTGCAGTTATCGAGAACGATTTAACTGGCCAGCCTCGCGTGCTAATTGCTCGACGTTAGTAATTATTCAGTTGAGCCGTTGTAGGAACCCACGATCAACCGCAACCCAAACTGTTTTAGAAAATGGGTAATAAACAATCGGTCCGAGTATGACAATAGGGAGAAGAAGAGCAAGGGATAAGCCCACCGGTACGTGAGGGATAGTGGCTGCGAGCAAAGCAACGAAGCAAATCGCGAAAAGACCACCAACAGCTGCAATGTTTATCGCTAGTGCACCAGCCCAATAGCCTTGCTCGCGTTCAAAGTGAAGCCCACAAGTTGGACAATCTTCAACAATGGTGAAGTAATTGTGAAAGAGTTTCCCTCCGCCACAGCGAGCACACCTAAGAGTTAGCCCCCGCCAAAGAACTCTAGTTTTGCTGGCTTCGCTCACTTGTTTTTGTTTTCAGTAATGTCAACCAAGGTTGTCGTTTTCCCATCAGTGGTGAGTTTGGCTTTTTTGTTCTCTTGCGCTTCGCTAGTAATTGCTTCCATCATCTCTTTGTTGGTTGTATTGGCTAAAACTCGAGATCCGTCGGGGGCTATGAGTGTGATGATCGCTACTTCAGGCTCGCCTTCTCGGTCATAAGGAACAGAAGTGGACTCGATAGTTGCTTCACCAGAGTAAGACCCGACACTGGTTCGGCTGGGTTGGGCATTAACAACATTTTGGCAACTTTTGGGGTCAACTCGGACATAACCATTTTTCGGTGGAGTTGTGGAGTACAAACCAACGGAGTGCTTAGTTGCGTACCAACCCAATGCGTGAACCAAACCGATTGATGCTGGATCGGTGCGACAAGCCTCGACCATCTTGGCGATAGCGTGCATGGAATAATTATTGGCTGGGCCACCAGCAAATCCCAGCCCCCCAGTAAGAGTTAACGGACGGGTGTCCCCAGGTTTCCCTAGACCCATAGCGCCCATAGAAATCTGTACTGCAGCAGGAAAGCATGAGTAAAGATCGAAACGGGCAACATCATCAATACCTATTCCGGCGGCGGTCAATGCTGCCGCACTGGTCTCCTTTATGGCGGGAGACGTGTCAAGGCGGTCGCGTTCAGAAAAAAAGTAGTGATCATGGGCATCAGACCCAGATAACGGGAAAACCATTTTCTCTTCGGGTACTCCAGCCATCTGGGCGGCTTCATACGAGCAAATAATCACTGCTGCGGCTTGATCAACAATAATATTTGCGCACATTAGTTTTGGGTACGGGAAATCAATCATGCGATTAGAAGCGCTTACCGTTCTGATTTCGGAAGCAGTTTTAGATTCTTTCAACCACGCGTCAGGATTGGTGGCCGCCACCGCAGAAAATTTCGCCCACAACTCACTAACTATTTTTTGGTGTTCATCTACCGTATGACCCGCGGCTGCCCGCAAAGCGGTCTCCAATAGTGGGTAAACGCTCGTAGGCATATCTGCGTGGTGGGCAATCTCGATCGGGTTATTCCCGGGACGGTCGTCGCCAATTATTTCGGGGCACAGTGGGCGTTCGTCGGTAGTCCAGTTCAGGTGGGATCGACTTTCTCCCATAGCTCGACGCCGGCTGTAGATACATTCTGCCCCGCCGATCAGGGCAGATTTGTTATCTCCCCGCAAAATCGAATGGGCTATTTCGTGAAGCAACATCTCAGGACTATTTCCCCCAGTAGTGGTGAGGACGGTGCGGCGCACGTTCTTGGCCCCCAGCCGATCGGCCAGCAGGGCCGCGGGGTCGGGATAGGGCCAAGACACCATTCCTACAATTCCAATGGTGTCAATATCGGCCACGATGTCGCGTTTTGCTTCAGAATCATCGACCGCCATCAACGCTGCGGCGTCGAGCAAGTCAATCGGTTCTAACCCTGTGGTCGGATCAGATGGTCGCTGCTGACTTTGGCCAACGCCAATAATCACTGGGGTATTAGCGTTCATGCCAAAGACATTACCGTTATTGCGCTGAGCTGGCGGGCGGTTGTATTTCGAGCCAAGTCGCCTCACCTGGAGCTGCGCTGTCGGGGCAGATCGACCGGTACCTACAGAATCGACAAGCCGTCGGTTCATTAACTCCGGCCCAAGAGTCGGTTTCCCTGATTTTTATTATCTCAGACCGCAGCCGCTCTTCGGTTGCGTTCAGTTCTTCTTCGTCTAATTCCCAAAATTCAGGATCTTCGTCAATTTCGGTGGCAAGGTGTTCGTAACGCAACTGCAGTCGCAACTCTTTTTGTTGAGCAATTGACCCAAGAACCCAAGCCTGCACCCATGCCCTTGGGTCATCGGCTACCCGCAAAGTCCGTCGAGATCCAGTCTTGTAGTCGCGCGCGTCAAGGATTCCGTCGTGAATCCATACGGCATCAAGTTGGGCGGTGGCAAGAAAAGCGTGAGTTGCCGGTTGGGCAGGAGAATAGCGGGCAAGCGCTAGTTCATGACCAAATGATTCTGCTGTTACTGGACAACGCTCTGCGTGACGCAAAACTTCATCACGCAGCCGGGCGGATCCTCCGTGAGCGTTAATTACTTCGTTGACGTGCTCTAGATCGCTACACGATCCATGATCGTGAATAAACCTCAAAACTGCGTGGACCATAATTCCATGATCAGGCGACCCGCTGTCATTGCTTGCTGGGATTGACAACAGAACTTGGTTTCGCCAGGCTCGGGGACATCTAATCCATGTCTCCAATGAAGTGGGCGTGATGCGCAGTATCCCCGGCTTTATATCTTTACGGGTTGCGCTCAAAGTGATTGCTCCGGAATGTGCGGGGCAGTGCCCTAAATGGCGACACTGGGAGCATCCGATACCGGGCTCAACCCAGTTCACGTCCGCGCGCGCTTCGACTTCGGAGAGAGAAGTTTCAAACTTTGAAACCAATTCGGGAGTTTCTGTTTTCATATTGACAATCTGTTCGCAACGTCGGCCGGTAATTAGGTCAGCCCACGAAACTCTAATTTTTCCATCGTTCTGATCACTTTCACCACATATCCACGGTCGAAGTCGCAGTAAAGCCAGCCAAACGGCAGGAAGTTCAAGTGGCTCATCACGAGGGCTCCGACTTCGCCATAGGTCAAAGGTGCGGTACTCCTTTAGCCCGTCTTGATTAATAAAAGTCAGATCAACCCAGCCACCTACGCGCACTCCTTTGCGCCGCGTTGGCATCTCGCAATCATGAAAGTAGTTAGTAACTATTCGGTCGGAATAAAGAACTTCGTACCACCTACTGGCGTGCGCGAACACCAACTGCTCTTCGGGTTCAAGTCCATCAGGCGCCCGGAAGGATTTTGATTCGATTGGCCCCCCTTGTCCGTGAGCAGATCGAACGGCGCTGATGAACGGGTCTCGGAGCCGTGCTCGCCCCAGGGGGTCGCTAGAGCCTTTTTCTCCGTAAAAGTCGAGTGCGAGCCTACGGGGGCAAGTGGTTTGCGCATCGCGCAGTAGCGACGGCGTCACTCGTGGCTGATCAGAACTGCCGGTTGGCCTCGAGATTCCTCGGCCGCCGTTTTCGTCAGTCGGGGAATACGTCATTAACTTGAGGGTACCGGCGTATTGGGGTTAAAGCGGGCTACTAGATCGCAGTTTTTGGCAGAGCACCTCTAGACTCGGAAGTATCCAAGAAATTTAAAATCACAGAATTTAAAGGTAGGAATTGTCTGATGCTAGACCCGATGGCTGCACTTTCTGAATCTGATCCTCAGACCGCTGACATCCTTGCGCGCGAGCTGAATCGGCAGAATACGACTATTCAGTTAATTGCTTCGGAAAACTTCACTTCGCCCGCAGTGATGGCTGCACAGGGTTCGGTTTTGACTAATAAATACTCTGAGGGCTATCCGGGAAAGCGTTACTACGGCGGCAACTTGATCATCGATGAGGTTGAAGAACTCGCTCGAGTTCGTGCGTGCGCTCTCTTTGGAGCGGATCACGCCAATGTGCAACCACACTCGGGAGCTAACGCCAACATGGGTGCTTTTCTTGCGTTGCTCGACCCAGGTGATGTTGTTCTAGGGATGCGTCTTGATCAAGGCGGTCATTTAACTCACGGGTCACCGGTTAATTTCAGTGGCCAGCTTTACGATTTTGTTGGTTACGGGGTGGATGCCGAAACCGAAACTCTTGACTACGAAGAGATTGCAAGGATTGCCCGAGAAGCAAAACCAAAACTTATAATTTCGGGCGCTACGGCTTACCCTCGCCAAATTGATTTTTCTGCCTTTCGGGCTATTGCTGACGAAGTCGGTGCGCTGCTTATGGCCGATGTCGCCCATACTGCCGGGTTGATTGCCGGTGGTGCTCACCCGTCACCAGTCCCGCACGCGGATGTGGTTACTTTTACTACTCACAAAACATTACGCGGTCCACGGGCAGGAACAATCTTGTGTCGTGAGCAATACGCTTCCGCTATTGACAAGGCAATTTTTCCTGGCCTTCAAGGGGGGCCACTGATGCACGCAGTAGCGGGCAAGGCAGTTGCCTTTCATGAAGCCGCCCAGCCGGAGTTTCGGGTCTACGCCGCCCAGATAGTAAAAAATGCTGTCGCACTAGCCGATGGACTAAGTGCCGAAGGATTTCGAATTGTTTCGGGGGGAACGGAAAACCACATGATGATGGTTGATCTTCGTCCTTTTTCGGTTACGGGGAAAGTGGCGCAAGAAGCACTTGATGGTGCTGGAATTACTTGCAATAAAAATGCGATTCCTAATGATCCCGAAAAACCATTCGTTACTAGTGGTCTCCGACTGGGAACAGCATCGGTTACTACTGCGGGGATGAAAGAGCCCGAGATGGCAAAAATCGCGGCAATGATCGCTCAAGTTTTGCGGGCAGTCGATGATGAAAGCGTGGCTACAAAAGTGCGAGACGAAGCCAAGCAAATCTGTTCAAAGTTTGTTCCCTACTCATCGAGTTGATTGTCCGGCTGTTGGGATAGCTGGTGACGGGGTATTTAATAGTTGGAGCAGTAGGCGTAATAGTTACGCTGCTGAGTACGCTCGCTATGTGTCGCATCTCGCCCCGCCTTGGGGCAATAGCGATGCCGGGGCCTCGTTCGGTTCATGATTACCCCACCCCGACCCTAGGCGGGGCGGCAATGTTTTTAGGTTTTTGCGCGGCAATGGCTACTGCTTCTCAACTTGACCAGTTTTCCGAAATGTTTTCGTCATCTTCTGAACCAATAGGATTAATACTGGCCGCAGGAATTATTTTTGCTTTTGGCGCGATGGACGATATTCGTGAAGTTTCACCGCCGGCTAAAATTGCCGGTCAAGTTCTTGCCGGTAGCGTGCTCTCGCTTTTCGGCGTCACCATGCTTTATTTTCGAGTTCCGTTTGTTAGTTACGAGTATTTAGTTCTTTCTCCTGATATGGCTGCGCTGATAACTGTTCTTGCGGTAGTAATTTTGGCTAATGCGATGAACCTTATTGACGGGCTCGATGGACTGGCTTCCGGAATAACCATCATTGCCGGCGTCGCCCTGTTTTTGTATTCTGACCGACTGCTAAAAGCTGGGCTGCTTGACGGAACCAATATCGCTCCCTTAGTGGCAGTGATAACGGTCTCAATCTGCGTAGGGTTTCTTCCGCTCAACTTCAGCCCCGCCCGAATTTTTATGGGTGATGCCGGTGCGATGCTGCTGGGTCTATTGCTCGCAGTGACCACGATCACTATGGGAGGTCGTACGGCCGACCAATTCAGTGGTCAGACCTACTTCTTTTTTGCCCCACTGCTGATACCGGTGGTCATCTTGGCCGTTCCGCTATTCGATACCGTCTTTTCGATCGTGCGTCGGCTGGTTAACCGCCGGTCGGTGAGTGAAGCCGATCGAGAACACCTCCATCACCGGCTGATGCGCCTAGGGCACGGCCCTCGCCGGTCGGTGGTAATTCTTTGGCTTTGGACTGCTTTGGCCTCGGCCGCCGCTCTCATCCCCACCTATACCAACCGAGGGGGGGCATTGGTCCCGCTTGCGTTGGTGGCTCTTGCTCTTCTCTTATTCACCTATTTTCACCCGAGCCGGCCCGATAAGCCCAGTGCCGACGATGCGGTAGAGAAATCTGGCAATCAAGGCGCTCCAGTTTGACCGGCCCTCTTTAGGGCGGTACCGTCCCTAAGTCCGCACGCGTACCGATATTGGGCGCTCATTCGATGCTTCAGGAGATAAAAACTCCGGTGAAATTTACTCGGTGGCGAGAAGCCCCCGGCGCAGATGAAGATGCCCTTAGTTATGCCGCCGCCATGGTGGCATTGCCGGTAGCGCTCGGTTTTCTGGGCGCTTGGGTCGACGGGCTTTTAAATACTCGCCCACTAATGATCTTAATTTTTGCGGGCTTTGGAGTAGTGAGCGCATTCGTTAGCGCTTTTTATCGCTACGAATCTCGCATCGCGTCCCACGATGCCAATAAACCTTGGTCTCGAAAGACCTCTCGGTCATGAGCGACGCTCAGGAGATTTTTCCACCGGTTGAAGATGTTGAGTCTCAGATTGCCCGCGATCTGGCTCGGCGGGCCGCTCTCGTCACCCCGTTGGTGGCATTGGTAATTGGATTATGGCGAGGCCCTGACGCGGCCCTTGCGGTGGTGTTTGCTTTAGGGCTTCTGGTGGGCAATTTTCTTCTTTCCGCCTGGATTCTCGGCTACGTCGCGCGGCAAAATCCCGGTCTTTTGATGGGGGTGACTTTGTTTTCGTTCGTATTTCGTCTGATTTTGATCACAGTGATTGGCCTCGGGATCAAAGAGCTCGATCTGGTCGATTGGCCCGTTTTCTGTATCACGCTCATCATCGGTTACTTTGTTCTCTTGGTGTGGGAGATGCGGTCGGTGAGTTTTTCACTTGCCTCACCCGGACTAAAACCGAAGCCTAAAGAGATATGGGAGTAACTAAGTGATTGTTGCCTCACTGTTGCCTAACATCAACGAACTATTTGACTGGCGGTCACTCGCTGGTGGCGACACTTTGCTTGCGTTTAACAAGACCGCACTAATGGCATTCGTCTCTACATTCATTTGCATCGCGATTTTCTGGACCGGTTCACGCAAGCAGGCTCTTGTTCCCACCGGAATTCAAAATGTCGCCGAGATGGGCTACGACATGATCGAAGAAAATGTCAGCGTAGCGGCAATGGGTGAAGAAGGAAAAGGTTGGACTCCTTATTTTGCGACATTATTTTTCTGGATCTTCTTTATAAATATTTGGTCAATTATTCCTGGTATCCAATTTCCCGCCACCGCACGAATTGCTATCCCCTTAATTCTTGCGTTGCTTAGCTGGGCCACGTTTATTGGTGTAGGTCTAATTCGCCAAGGGCCTGCCTATTTTTGGAATTCAATCAATCCTCCTGGCGTTCCTATCGCGCTTAAATTTTTGGTTGTTCCGATTGAATTTTTCTCGAAGTTTTTAATGCGCCCGTTTTCTCTCGCCGTTCGACTATTCGCTAACATGACTGCGGGTCACTTAATTCTTACGATCTTTGCGATTATGACTAACGAGTTGCTGATTGTTCACAACAGTGGCTTGTATCAAGTCATATTCGCGCCATTGCCATTCCTGGGGTTAGTTGCTTTCACTGGGTTTGAGGTTTTGGTGGCAGTACTGCAGGCTTATATTTTCACAATTCTGACTGCGGTTTATGTAAGTGAGTCAATGCACGCTGAACACTAAGTAACCACGTTTAAGTTCCCAACAATTAGGAGAATAAAAATGCATACGGTAATCACACTTCTTGCCAACGACTTAGGTCCGTCGCTAAAAAGCGGACTGGGGTCGATTGGTTACGGTCTGGCCGCAATTGGCCCGGGTATCGGCATCGGCATGATCGTCGGTAACTCGGTTCAGGCGATGGCTCGTCAGCCAGAAATGTCCGGAACTGTCCGTACGACGATGTTCCTAGGTATTGCCTTCGCTGAAGCACTGGCGTTGATTGGTTTCGTACTTACATTTATTTGATGTTCGATCCGTGGGGATCATCGCCTCGCGGTTCATATTTAACAGAGAGGGGAAGCGCACCATGCGCATCCGAAGGTTATTAGTGGTTGCATTAATCGTTGGCGTGTCGTCAGCGGCGATGTCGTCAGTGGCGGGAGCATCAGGCGCCGTAGAAGAAGATCGCGCCTGCATTGAAAAAGTTGCGGACGCGAAACAAACTCCCGACGGGGAGTTCTATAAAGCTCTAGACAATTGCCGTAAGGCTAAGAGCCTTATAGTCCCAGCAGTCTCAGAAATGTTGTGGGGTGGTTTGGCGTTCTTGATCGTGGCGGGCGTGTTGATGAAATTTGCTTTCCCGTCACTGCGCAAAGGCATCAAGGCTCGTGAGGAGAAGATCCGTTCCGACCTCGAGGGGGCTGAACAGTCTCGAATAGAGGCTGAAGCTGAACGGTCTCGTTATGAGGCTCAAATCGGCGATGCTCGATCAGAAGCTAACGGCATTATTGAAGAAGCTCGCCGTGACGCCGATCGAGTTAGAAAAGATCTTTTGGCTAAAGCCGAATCCGATTCTGCTGAGGTGCGACAACGAGCCAACGAAGATCTTCAGTTGGCTCGTGACCGGGCTCTTAGCGATGTGCAGCAGCAAGTGACTGACATTTCTATCGGCTTGGCGGAAAAGATTGTGGAGCACAACCTTGACCCCGCGACCCAACAAGCACTGGTGGAAAGTTACATAAATTCGGTGGATCGCTAGTAATGGCGAATGCGGGCAAGAAAGTATCGGCTTACGCTCAGGCTCTCCTTGAGGTTGCGCGCGCCGAGGGCCATCTTGCCGGAACCGAAGATGACCTTTTTCGTTTTGCCCGAACTTTTGAGAGTAACGAAAAACTTCAATCGGCTCTAACTGATCCAGGACTACCGATTGATCGCCGCATCGCGGTGGTGGAAGAGCTAATGGGCGGTAAAGCCCTCGCGACCAGTGTGGCGCTGGCTTCAATGCTGGTTGCCGCGGGTCAGGCGAGCGATTTGCCCGCCATTATTGATCAATTCGTTGAACTCGCGGCCAGTGCCCGAGAGCGTGAACTGGCCGAAGTGCGCACCGCAATCGCTTTAACTGATGACCAGATTTCCCGCTTGGCCACCGCTCTTGGTAAAGCAACCGGAAAGTCAGTAGAGGTAAAAGTAATTATCGATCCAGAAGTACTCGGTGGGGTAGTGGCCCGTGTGGGCGACACCGTCATCGACGGCACAGTGCGGCACCGTTTGGCCCAACTTAAGGGGCAGCAGTGACCAAATTCGACCGCCAATCAAGCCTTAATACGGCCGGAGAAATGCCTCCGAAGGAGAAAAGATGACCGAGTTGACTATTAATGCTGATGACATCGCGGCCGCTCTTCGTCGCCACGTTGAAACGTTTAACCCTTCGCTAGAAGCGGCCCGAGTCGGACGAGTTCTCTCGGTGGGTGACGGTATTGCCCGCATTGCTGGACTGCCTCAAACCGCAGTCAACGAATTGCTTGAGTTTGAAGGTGGATCTTTAGGATTGGCTCTTAACCTTGATGAGGATTCAATTGGAGCCGTAATTCTCGGTCACGCCGAGAGTGTTGAAGAAGGACAAACGGTAAAAGCCACCAACCAAATTCTCTCGGTGCCAGTCGGTGACGCGTTGATTGGTCGTGTAGTTGACTCACTAGGTCAGCCCATTGACGGCAAAGGACCAATTGCTACTACTGAATCTCGTCGCCTTGAAGTTCAGGCTCCCGGGATTGTCGGCCGCCAACCAGTGCACGAACCTCTCCAGACTGGCATAAAAGCGGTAGACGCGATGACGCCAATTGGCCGTGGTCAACGAGAACTAATTATTGGTGACCGCAAAACGGGCAAGACAACGATTGCCATTGACACCATTCTTAACCAGCGCGGTCAAGGCGTTAAGTGTATTTATGTCGCCATTGGCCAAAAAGGTTCTTCCGTCGCCCAGACGGTAGCGACGCTGGAAGAGCGCGGCGCTATGGAGTACACCGTGGTTGTAAATGCTCCTGCGGCCGACGACGCAGTGTTCAAATTCTTGGCTCCTTATACCGGCTGCGCAATGGGGCAACACTGGATGGATAATGGTCAACATTCGCTAGTTGTTTATGATGATCTTTCTAAGCAGGCGGAGTCTTATCGCCAACTCGCCCTTTTGCTTCGTCGCCCACCAGGTCGAGAGGCTTACCCGGGAGACGTTTTTTATCTGCACAGCCGCTTACTAGAACGCGCGGCCAAACTTAGTGAAGATTTAGGATCCGGTTCACTCACCGCGCTGCCGATCATTGAAACTAAAGCGGGCGACGTTTCGGCCTACATTCCAACCAACGTAATTTCTATTACCGATGGCCAAATTTATCTTCAAGACGATCTCTTTAAGTCGGGTGTTCGACCCGCTATTGATGTGGGAATCTCTGTCTCTCGAGTAGGTGGAGCGGCTCAGATCAAAGCAATGAAGAGTGTCTCGGGAACTCTAAAACTAGATCTCGCTCAGTTCCGTGAACTTGAGGCATTCGCCACGTTTGGTTCTGAGCTTGACGCGGTGTCTCGTGCCCAACTTGATCGAGGCGAGCGCTTGGTGGAGTTGCTCAAGCAACCTCTTAACTCGCCAATGTCGGTGGAAGAACAGGTGGTTTCGATTTTTGCGGGCACCGAAGGAGTGCTTGATGATCTTCCGGTCAGAGAAGTACGCCGATTCGAAAATGAGTTACTGGAGTGGTTCCGAACTCGTCACGCCGGGATACTCGCCGAGATTCGTGATTCTGGTGCGATCCCTGCCAATGATGCCCTGGGGGCGGCGGTAGCGAGTTTTAAAACCCAGTTTTTAACCAGTATCGGCCAATCAAATGCCACCACCGGACTTGCTGACCCCCGTGCCACCGACTTTGAGCCGGTGGGCGATCCTGAATCTGACAAGACGCTCGAGACGGAGTAATTGAAGTGGCGGGCGGTCAGGAACGAATTCTCCGGCGAAGGATTCGCAGCGTGCAGTCGACTAAAAAAATCACGCGGGCAATGGAGTTGATTGCCGGTAGCCGAATAGTTCGTGCTCAGGCTCGAGTGCAAGCCGCAGTGCCTTACAGCGATGCAATCACCGAGGTGGTGCGTGACTTAGCCGCTACCGGTGCGGGGACTAGTAGTCCACTACTTATGCCTCGCCCGGAGATTCGTACGGTCGCTCACGTCGTTATTACCGCTGACCGTGGATTGTGTGGGGGATACAACTCTTCCGTATTGCGAGCGGCCGAAGGATCAATGCGGGCTAATGCAGAGTTAGGGCGCGATTATCGATTGATACTCGTTGGTCGAAAAGCCGAAAGTTATTTTCGTTATCGTGACTATCGCATTGCCGATTCTTTCACTGGATTTGATGATCCACCTTCTTACGAGAACGCTCGTTCGGTAGCCGCAGTTATTGAACAGCCATTTTTAAGTGGAGAATGCGACTTGGTCGAAGTCATCTATACCCGTTTTGTTTCGTCGAGTTCGCAAGAGGTTGTCGATCGACCGCTTATGCCTCTTGATCAAGAATCCCTAGAAGGGGGAGACGCGCGGCCTGATCCTGGTCTTGATGGGTCAGTGGCGCCGTCTTATGATTTCGAACCATCGGCTGACGCCATTTTGGAACGATTGCTGCCTCGCTACGTAGAGGCCCGCATTTACGCGGCACTGCTTAATGCTTGCGCTTCGGAGCATGCTGAGCGCCAGCGAGCGATGAAGGCCGCCACCGATAACGCCGATGATCTAATGACTCGACTTTCCCGCATTATGAACCGAGCCCGACAAGATTCGATTACCACTGAAATTATGGAAATCGCGGGGGGAGCCGAAGCGCTTCGTGACGATGGTGACCACTCAAGAAACGAACCTGATGATTTCCTTGCTTTTTCTTCCAATCAAAGCGTTTAGTAACTGACCGTAAATCTTTATCTAACAGGAGAAACTAATGACAATAACGACTGACGCAAAAGCCCAAACTGAACTTAAAGATGGTCGAGTAGTCGCCATCTCTGGTCCAGTCGTTGACGTTGAGTTTCCTAGTGATTCTATTCCTGCCATCAACACTGCTTTAGAGATGGACGTTGATCTTGAAGGCGAAATCATCACCATTGTTTCTGAGGTAGCCCAGCAAATCGGTGAGAACCGAATTCGGGTTATTTGCATGAAACCAACTGACGGACTCAAGCGAGGAACCGTTGTGCGTAATACTGGCCACGGGATTCGGATGCCAGTGGGCGACGGAGTGCTGGGTCACGTTTTTAACGTCATTGGTGAACCCCTTGACTGCACTGCGAGCGAACTGACCAACATCGACGACCACTGGGAAATCCACCGGGATCCACCCAACTTCGACCAACTTGAGCCTCGAGCGTTGATGTTCGAAACTGGAATTAAAGTCATTGACTTACTTGAGCCCTACGTGCAGGGTGGGAAAATCGGCCTCTTCGGTGGTGCGGGAGTAGGTAAGACGGTTTTGATTCAGGAAATGATTCAGCGAGTCGCAACCCAACACGGTGGAGTTTCAGTGTTTGCGGGAGTGGGTGAGAGGACCCGAGAAGGGACTGACCTCTGGCTGGAAATGACCGAATCGGGCGTTATTGAGAAAACGGCTTTGGTTTATGGCCAGATGGACGAGCCGCCCGGTGTGCGTCTGCGAGTTGCTTTGTCGGCGTTGACGGTGGCGGAGTATTTTCGCGACGTTAAAAATCAAGACGTGCTGCTTTTCGTAGATAACATTTTCCGTTTCGTGCAAGCTGGTTCGGAGGTATCTACTCTTCTTGGTCGCATGCCTTCGGCCGTGGGTTACCAACCCACACTGGCTGACGAAATGGGCGAGCTTCAAGAGAGAATCACCTCAACCAAGGGGCATTCGATCACATCATTACAAGCGGTATATGTTCCCGCGGACGACTACACCGACCCTGCTCCATTCACAACCTTCACCCACCTCGATGCCACGACCGAGTTAAGTCGGCAAATTGCGGCTTTGGGTATTTATCCCGCGGTTGACCCGCTGGCTTCAACGTCAAATATTTTGGCACCGGAGATTGTGGGAGATCGTCATTACGAAGTCGCTCGCCGAGTGCAAGAGATCCTTCAGCGCTACAAAGAGCTTCAAGACATTATTGCTATTCTCGGACTCGACGAGTTGTCTGAAGAAGACAAGATCATCGTGTCTCGGGCTCGTAAAATCCAACGCTTCTTGTCGCAGCCGTTCTTCGTGGGCGAAGTGTTCACGGGATTGCCCGGAATTTTTGTTCCGATTAATGAGACGGTCGAGAGTTTTGAGGCTCTCGCTAATGGTGAACTTGACGAAGTCCCTGAGCAAGCATTCTTCAACGTCGGTGGCGTTGAGAGTGTGCTCGAGAAAGCCAAGACTCTTACTGACGCATCGTGAAAGTTGAAGTAGTTTCGCCCGAACGAATTCTTTATACCGGTGAAGGCGAAATGGTGGTGTGCCGCACGGCTGATGGCGACGTTGCGTTTTTGCCTCAACACGCCCCATTCCTCGGTGCACTCGGTGTTGCTCAAGTGCGAGTGATACTTCCTGACTCCGGCGAGCAAGTGGTTGCTGTGCATGAAGGTTTTGTCGAGGTGGGAAACGACCGAGTGATCGTTTTATCCGATATTGCCGAATTGCCCGAACAGATTGACATTGATCGGGCTAATGCCGCTAAAGATCGAGCTACGGCAGCATTGGCTAGTAACGCCGAAGACGCGGATGCGGCTCAGGCTTTGGCTCGAGCTGAATTGCGTTTGGCGGTAGCCGGAGAAAATCCGAGCGTTTGATCGGCTAGAAATGATTCTCGCTAACGCCATTATTGCGGGAGTAAATAAGGCCGGAACAACTTCTTTATTCGTATCGCTTTCTTCGCATCCGGAAGTATTTCCGGCCGCAGTCAAAGAGACTAGTTATTTTCTTCCCCCTCGCTGGGGCCAGCCCATTGAAGATCAAGAAGTGTACGAGGCTTATTTTTCTAAGGCCGGCACCGAACCAATAAGACTAGAAGCCACTCCGGCTTATTTTTATGGCGGTCAACCAGTAATAGACGCCATGAAGGCAATACTCCCTAGCAACCTTAAGATTTTAGTTGTCTTGCGCGAACCAGTAGAGAGATTCTGGTCATTTTTTACTTTTCAAAAAGCCCGTTTGCGTATTCCTAAAGAAATGAGTGCACTGGAGTATCTAGCAAAATCAGATGGTCTCACCGATTCAGATTTTTCTGATCCCAGTCAAGAGAGATGGTTTGCATTTCAAGGTGGTTGCTATGCCGACTATTTGCCGGTATGGCACGAGGCATTGGGTGAGAATTTAGAAATTATTTATTTTGATGAATTGATGAAGCAACCCCAGCAAGTGTTAGAACAAGTTGCTAGATTTTTAAATATTGATTCTGAGTTATTTCCATCGCTTGAACTGGCACGGGAAAATCAAACCACGGGCTACAAGCGATCGGGCTTACAGCGGTTTGCTTTAGCAGTAAATACCCGTTTAGAAAAATTTCTTCGCCGCCACTACGGACTGAAAGAAAAATTACGGTCTATGTACTACCGAATTAATGGATCGACAAAAAAAGAGAAGATGCCCGAAGACATTCGAACGGTTCTTGCTGATCGCTACCAAGCGCCAAACGCTCAGTTGCGAAGCCAACTCCAAGCCATGGGGCGCAAACTGCCCCGTTGGCTTGAGGGCTAGTAATCGACTCTAGATTGGCGTTTTAACTTTTCTAGCCGATGAGTGGCGATGATGCGCCGGATAGTTCCAGTTTTAGACCGCATGACCAGAGTCTCGGTGCTGGCTTTATCGCCTTGGTAGCGAACTCCTCGCAAGATGTCGCCTTCAGTGACTCCAGTGGCTGCGAAAAATACATCTTCGCCCGCCACTAGGTCGTCACTGGTTAGGACTTGCTTTAGGTCGTAGCCGGCGTCAAGAGCTTGCCGTTTTTCGTTTTCGTCTCGAGCCACTAAACGGCCTTGGATTTCACCGCCAAGCGACTTGAGTGCGCACGCGGCGATTACTCCTTCAGGGGTGCCGCCCACACCGAAAAGGATGTCTGCGCCCGAGTCTGGCCAAGCAGTTTCGAGTGCGCCCATTACGTCTCCGTCGGTGATTAAGCGAATCATGGCTCCAGCTTCGCGGCACTCTTTAATTATTCGCTGGTGGCGGTCTCGGTCGAGGATTATCGCGGTTACATCTTGGACGCGCCCACCTTTAGCTTTGGCCACTGCTTCAAGGTTGGCCTTCACCGGTGCGTTTAGGTCGATTACGTCACGCGCCTCTGGGCCTACCGCTATTTTTTCCATATAGACGCATGGCCCCGGGTTAAACATCGTTCCTCGCTCTGATAAGGCAATGACGGCAATGGCGTTGTTGCGCCCCAGAGAGGTCAAGGTGGTGCCATCGATCGGATCGACGGCAATGTCGCAAGCGGGCCCACCCGTTCCGATGCGCTCGCCGTTAAAAAGCATGGGGGCTTCGTCTTTTTCTCCCTCACCAATAACGACGACCCCGTCCATAGCGACGGTATTGAGAACTAGACGCATAGCGTCTACCGCGGCGCCATCGGCAGCATTTTTATCGCCCCGGCCGATAAAGCGAGCTGCGGCCAAGGCCGCGGCTTCAGTCACCCGGGCCAAATCCATGGCCAGGTTGCGGTCTGGGGCTTGTTGAGTGTCACTCATCACCCCGACTTTAGCGGCCGTTGGGTATTGTCAACCAGTGGACTCCGAACTCCTTACCCATGCTCGCAACGCCATTGGCTTCATGCCCGAAGCCGAAGGGCTGGCGCTCTATGAGGCCGGGAGCGCTTCGGCCGGCCGGGGACCACTTTTAGAAGTAGGCACCTACTGCGGGAAGTCGGCGATTTATCTCGGGGCAGCAGCTCGTCGGGGCAATTCAGTGCTTTACACGGTTGACCATCACCACGGTTCGCTTGAGAATCAGGTTGGGTGGGAACACCACGACCAACGACTGGTTGACCCTGAAACAGGACATCTCGATACTTTGCCGTGGTTCCGTCGAACCATTGCGTCGGCCGGATTAGAAGATTGCGTAGTAGCGGTCATCGGGTCTTCGACCACGGTGGCCGCCCATTGGCAAACCCCGCTGGCCCTTCTTTTCATTGATGGCGGTCACGCTTATGAAGTTGCCCAAAGTGATTATGAATCTTGGTCCCCTAAAGTTATGGCCGAAGGGTTGTTGTTGTTTCACGATGTATTTGAGAACCCTGAAGACGGAGGTCAGGCTCCGTTTATGGTCTACCGCCAAGCGGTCGAAGACGGCTGGCGGCCAGTCTCTGAAACTGGATCGCTGCGGGTATTGCGTAAAGCCGCTAATTAAGAGTTAGCGGTTGGGTGCGTTCTGCTCTCGGCGTTCGTCTTCAATAATCGTTCCGGCCTCAATCAACTCAACTGAACTCAAGCCGCTGGGCAGTCCTTCGCCGCGAAATAATCCCGCCGTAGAGTTAGTGCCCCCAAGCGCATTAGCCGCTAGCACCACCGCGGCCGAGTTCCAAGTGGGTTGCTCTACTGGGTAAAGTTCCCCGGGCTGATCGAAGCGTTCTTCGGCGAAGTTGGCCCCAGTCCAGTAGCCGCCGTCTTCGTGGCGTAAAAATTGTACCCAGCTAAAAAGTGAGTGGGCGAGATCGTCGGCGCCGATGGCGTCAAGCGCCATCACCAACTCACAGGTTTCCGCCGCCGTCACCCACGGTTGATCGGATACGCAGCGAGCTCCGCGTCCTTTGACCACAAAGGTGTCCCACAACGCCGCGACGCGAGCGTGGGCGGCTTCGCCGCGCAGGACTCCCCCTAAAATCGGGTAGTACCAGTCCATAGCCCACCGGGCTTTGTCAAGGAATTGATTTGGGCGATGGGCGATAGCAATCGCCAAGCGGCCGAGCGAAAGTTCCCAGTCGGGGCGCTCATGACCGGTGCGTTCGGCAATCGCAATCGCACAGCGAATACTGGCGTATATCGATGAAGATCCGGTAAGCAATGCTCCCGGATTGGGTTCGTCTCCTCGCCACGAAATCTCACCACTGGGAACTTGGTGAGTAAGAGCAAAATCGATAGCGGTTTCTACTGTGGGCCAAAAATCTTCGAGAAAGTTGGTGTCGCCCGTAGTCAAGTAGTGGTGCCAAACTCCATTGGCGATATAACTAGTGACATTGGTATCTAAAGTCGGATCTTTAACTTCGTTACCTACGTAGTAGGCATTCCACGATCCACTCTCGTGCTGCATTGACCGTAACCATTCGTAGGCCCGAGTTGATTGGTCAACTCGACCGCCAACGTCAAGCGCCATTGCCGCTTCAACAAGGTTCCACGGATCGGTATGGTCTTGAGGGCTCCAAGGAATGTTTCCGTCGGGTAACTGAATTCTGGCAATAGCGTCAACCGTGGCGAGAACTTCGTCGGCGGTTATTACTCCGGGAACACTGGGCGGTAAGTTTTCTCGCACCATTAGCTAACTCGTTCTACGTAGACAACAAGGCTTTTACCCATTAGTGGGCTGAGTGATTTTTCGATTCTCGCCAACCAAGCGGGCTGTTTGGTTATTTGCCAGGCTAAAAGATCGTGGTAACGCTTTACCGCCCAGTGGTCATCAGCTTTATTAATACCTACTGCGCTCCGTAGCCACCAATAAGGTGAGTGGAGGGCGTGGGCGTGGTGCGATCCTCTTAGCGCGCATCCCGCTTCTTCAAGACGATTTTCTAACTCGGGTTGGCGATAAATGCGTATATGGCCACCCGGTACGTCGTGGTAGTGATAGTCAAGGGCCCAATTGATCCGTTCGGGCCAGCGAGTAGGTACGGTGACCGCCATCCGCCCGCCGGGTTTAAGTACTCGAACCAGTTCTTTTATTGCTCCTCGATCATTAGGGACGTGCTCAAGAATTTCTGAAGCGATGATCTGGTCGAAAGTGGCGTCAGCAAAAGGAAGAGCGAGAGCATCGCCGTTGACCACACCCCCGCTTTGCCCATTAGGCAGTTCGTCGGCCGCGATCATGGCGCCCAGAATTCCGCGAACGTCCTTAAGATCGCCTTCGGATCGATCAAACGGAATAACTATCGAGCCCCGTCGCCAAGCCTCAAACGCGTGGCGTCCGCCTCCACAACCTAAATCGAGCAGGCGTGTGCCGCCAGTCACTCCAAGGCGGTCGAAATCTACGGTCAGCACTATCTGGCTCCTCTTGATTTAGCGACCGAATGTTCTTCAATCAAAATTTGGTAATGTTCGGCCGTTTTTTCGGCGGTACGACGCCAAGTGAATTTGTTGCGGGCGCGTTTTTGTCCCGCCGCTCCGATCTTGGCTCGCAACTCAGGGTCACCCAGAGCGCGCGCTATAGCTACGGCTAACGAATCGGGGTCGCCAGGGGCAACGAGTAATCCCGTCTTGCCGTCGCGACCGATTACTTCGGGAACTGCTCCACCGGTGGTTCCTACGACCGGAACTCCGCACGCCATGGCCTCAACCGCAGGCAGCGAAAAACCTTCGTAGAGAGACGGAACGCAAGCGATTTCGGCCTCGGCGTACAGTTCGACAATACGTTCAGTGGTAACACCGCTGACAAATTCAACTGCTCCGGATAAACCCAGCCGTTCGATCAGGGCAGGGATTTTGCTCTTATCTTTAGGTCGACCGATCACCACTAAGTGGGCGTTGGTAACTTCGGTGCGAACTTTGGCTAAAGCTTCGAGCAAAGGCGCTAGCCCCTTCATGGGGACATCGGCGCTCGCAGTAGTCATTATTCGCCCCGGAACTCGCTTTATGGCGGGCCGGTTAGAAAAAACGCTGGGATCTACCCCAACGGCGACAACGTGCAGGCGGTCGGAGGAAACTCCCATTTGGTCGATTATGTCGTTACGGGACGATTCGGAAACAGTAAGGACGCGCGGGATTTGTCGAACGACGTCCATCTGCATTCCTAAAAATGCGTACCAGCGTTTGAGGGTAAAGCGCCGATAAGCACTGGTGGCGTGTTCTAGGTCAAGGTCGCGATCGACCGTTATGGGGTGGTGAAGAGTGGCGAGTACCGGCCAGTCATCTTCATCCATCATGGGGATTAGACCCCGCCCTAAACATTGGTTGTCGTGGACCAAATCAAACTCGTCTCGCCGGCCCCGCAAAATATTACGGATTCTCAGACTGAAAGCCAATGGCTCAGAGAAGGTTCCGGTGCACATCGTGGCGAATTCTTGGATATCGATAGCGCTACGGAATTCATGGGGCCACGGGATACGAAAAGGATTGCTAGATCGGTACAGGTCGAGCCCGGGCACCTTCTCTAGTTGATCGGGATCGCTTAAATCAGGGTAGGGCGGGCCAGAAAATACCGTGATCTGGTGACCCAGATCGGTGAGTTCACGCGCAAGCTCTCGCGAATAGACCCCCTGGCCGCCGCAGTGGGGATTGCCGCGATATACAAGGTAAGCGATACGTAAAGAGTGAGGGTCGGTCATGAACGCACTATCCTACCGGCCAGAGGCAAAGGCCGTCTGAGCGGGCTAAATACCTCACTACGCTTCGTTGGTAATGGATTTGAGCGAGTTGGTGGTGGGCGAATTCAATGGCCCCCTTAAGGGTTCCGATCGGGCAGTTTTGCTCGCGCCCAGCGCAGGAACTGGCCGCGACGCTCCGGTTCTTGTCGCGGTGGCGGATTATCTGGCCCAGTTAGGGATTCCTTCTCTTAGATTCGACTATCCCTACCGAGTTGTCGGTCGGCGTATACCCGACCAACCGGCTGTGCTTGAGGCCACTACCCGAGCCGCGGCTCTAGAACTGAGCCAGAAAACCGGCTTAGGTCCTGAGCGCTTGGTCTTGGGCGGGCGCTCTATGGGGGGAAGGTATGCGTCCATGCTGGTGGGCTCTACTGTCGATCCGTTGTTGGCCCTCGGACTTTTACTTTTGTCTTACCCTCTCCACCCGGCCGGCAAACCAGAAAAACTGCGCGATGCTCACTTCAGCACGATATCGGTACCGGTTTTGTGCATTAGTGGAACTCGGGACGCTTTGGCTCCTCGTTTAGCTCTAGAAACAGCCAGCAAAAAATTTTCCGGACCTAAATCCATTCATTGGTTAGATACCGCCGATCATTCGTATAAACCACTGAAGCGAAGTGGAATTAGTCCGGAAGAAGTAGTAGCCGAAGTGGCTCTTGTCGCTGGTGATTGGGTGGCTAACTTGCCTAATTCGTAAACTTTTGCGGTTAACTTTTACGGCTAAACGCTGTAGGCGTTAACAAAGCGTTAAAAAAAGTGTTTTGGTAATAAAAATCAGAGATTTGTGCTCTTAGTGTGCGATAATAGAGGCATGCGAGTTGAACGTTCTTTTGCCTTTCTTGATCTTTGCGGGTTTACGCGGTTCACCGATCTACGCGGTGATGGTGAGGCCGTTGTCGCTCTTACTCAATTCCGTAATTCGGTGCGAGAAATCGCCTCTATTTATGCAGTTCGGGTTGATAAGTGGCTGGGCGATGGCGTAATGCTGGTTAGCCCAACCCGTCGTCGACTAGTAGAGGCCAACTTGGCCATTATGGAGCGAGTCGAAGCTTCCGACCTAGTGCTTCCTTTACGCGGCGGAATGGCAGTAGGTCCAGTTTTGCTGCTGGAAGGCGATGACTATGTAGGCAGCGCGGTCAACCTAGCCTCTCGCCTGTGCGCTAAAGCGGCCCCCGGCGAGTTACTCGCCACCGATGAGCTGACTTCTGATGTTCCTAAATCGGCTGAGGTGATTTCGGTCGGAGCGCTTGATGTTTCGGGCTTTGCTCAATCGGTCGAAGTGGTGCGGATACAGGCTCGAACTCAGATAGATCTGGCGGCCGCGGGCTAGTCTGCCCATTAGTGGCTTTTGATTACCAGACCCTTCGCTATGAACCCGGCCCGGTTGGCCGCTTGACCCTATGCCGCCCCGAGCGGCTTAATTCCTTCACCATCGAAATGTGGCGTGAGCTACGAGAGTTGGGCGAAGAGCTTTTAGCTAATCCGGGCGAATTGCGGGCGTTAGTGGTAATTGGTGAAGGTCGAGCTTTCTCCAGTGGAATTGACACCAGCGTTTTTTCTGGTTCTGGTGGCGCGCAAGACGCTATTAGCGCAACTGACGATGAGCGTCATCGCGACCCCGTGGTGGCGGGGATACTTACTACACAAGATTCCTACTCTTGGCTATCCGAAGCACCGTTCGCAACTATTGCTGCGGTTAGAGGATTCGCTTTAGGGGCGGGACTCCAACTCGCTTTGGCTTGTGATATGCGGGTTATGGCCCGCGGTACTCGCGTTGGGTTATTGGAATTTAAATACGGGATTATTCCTGACCTCGGTGGCACTCAACGACTGCCGCGTCTAGTTGGGTTGGGTAAAGCTACCGAATTAATTCTTACTTCGGCCCAGATAGACGCCGAAGAAGCACATCGTATTGGTCTCGCCGAGCAGTTAGTTTCGGACGAAGAACTGGAAGAAGCGGCTCAAGATCTTGCTCAAGTAATAGCAGCCCAGCCGCCACTTGCGGTACGTGGGGCTAAGCGAGCGCTAAGTGCTGCCGGCTCGGGCCTGTCGGTAAGGGACGGCTTGTTAGTTGAGGCGGAAGCTCAGAGCATTTGCTTGCGTTCAGAAGATATGAAAGAGGCAATCACTGCCTTCATCGAGAAACGCGACCCGGAGTATCGCGGCCGCTAAAACTGCCCCTCCTTAGTTTTGTTGGCTTAGGGAATAGCCGGCTGCCTCGCAACCTCGTAACCTCGTAACTATGACTCCTGACCGCTACGTGGTGCGGGCCGGTCCACCTCTGTCGGGCACGGTTCAAGTATCGGGTATGACTAAAAACGCTGGCCTTAAACAAATGGCCGCGGCTTTGCTAGCACCGGGTGAAACCATTCTCAACAATTTGACCCCCGTTGACGATTTGGCGGTCATGATCGAATTACTTGAAGCCATTGGTGTCGAAATCACTTCGAACGGGGAATCGTCACTTTGCTTGCGCGTTCCTGACCAACTCACGCCTAAGGCACCTTATGAGTTAGTTAGTCGGATGCGAGCATCTATAAATGTTCTCGGACCACTTTTGGCTCGTACCGGACAAGCGCAAGTAGCCCTCCCTGGTGGTGATGACATTGGTAGTCGCAAATTGAATCTCCACTTTTACGGGCTAGAAGCTTTAGGCGTAGATCTGCGAGTAGAGCACGGCTTGATTGAGGCGAGTTGCCGCGAACTTCGGGGCGCTCGAGTGGTATTGGAATATCCGAGTGTTGGAGCCACTGAAACGATTATGACGACCGCGGTGTTGGCTAAGGGAGAAAGTGTTATTGAAAATGCCGCGCGTGAGCCCGAGATTTGCGACTTAATCAAATTTTTAAATCTCCTCGGGGCCAAGATCAGTGGCGCAGGGTCGTCGACGCTAGTTATTGAGGGAGTCGAAACTCTCGCCCCTACTGAGCACACGATTATTGGTGATCGCATAGAAGCCGGAACCCTCATGATGGCGGTGGCGGCTGCGGGCGGTGACGTTACTATTGGCGGGATTTCCCTTAGCGATTTAGAAATGGTCGGCCGTAAGTTAAGTGAACTAGGTGTAGAGGTAACTGAAACCGAAGAGGGTATACGAACTCGTCGAAGTGATCGATTGACGGCCTGCGATGTGCAAACTCTTCCGTTCCCCGGATTCGCCACTGACTTTATGCCTCTGATCGTGGCGGTGCTCGCCACCGCAAATGGAACCGCGATCGTGACGGAGAATATTTTTGAGCACCGGTTCGCCTTCGTTGATGAACTTCAGCGGATGGGTGCTGATGTTCGCGCTGAAGGTCGCCACGCAGTGGTTCGCGGTGTGCCTCAACTTTCGGGGGCTCCTGTGCGGGCGCTCGACGTAAGGGCTGGGGCCGCTTTGGTGTTGGCGGGTTTGACCGCGACGGGCGAAACCACCGTTCTCGATCCCCACCACGCCGAGCGAGGCTACGCCGACTTGGCTGGCCAATTGCGCAATCTTGGTGCTGACGTTGAGCGATTGGGGTAGAACGATTCTGATGGGGAAGAAATGCGATACTTGAGGGGTTGTCTCACAAACACAATCAAAGGAGTTGCCTGATGACCGAAGACATGGAAGCGGGAGTTTTATCGGCCATTGACGCCATTCGTCCAGCCCTGCAGGCCGATGGTGGAGATATTGAATTTAAGACAATCGACGAAAATATGGTGGTGCACGTAAATCTTTTGGGGGCATGCGGCTCGTGTGCGGTTTCAGCCATGACGCTTAAAGCGGGGGTTGAGCGCATAATTAAAGATCGCGTTCCTGAGATTGTTGCTGTTGAGGCTGACAACGTTGACCACGAAGCGTTGGCCTAATTTAGAACGCCGCGGCAAAATTAGATTCGCCCCTTACGATTGTGAATGAGATAGCGGAAGCGGTTGTATCCGGCGACCGAGGAGCATTAGCCCGACTCATATCGTTAGTTGAGACTGGGCAACCTTCTGGTACCGCGGCCGCAGCCCAAATATTTCCTCATACGGGAAATGCCTACTTAGTTGGGATAACCGGTGCTCCTGGCGCAGGAAAATCAACTCTTACCGATCAACTTATTGCTAGTTATCGATCAGTCAACGCCGAAGTGGGAGTTTTGGCGATCGATCCTTCAAGTCCATTTACCGGAGGAGCAATACTGGGCGACCGAGTGCGCATGCAAGATCACGCCACTGATGACGGAGTCTTTATTAGGTCAATGGCTACGCGCGGCCATCTTGGTGGTCTGGCTCTTGCGACTCCCCAGGCTGGGCGCATTCTTGATGCTGCAGGTTTCCCTTGGATAATTATCGAAACGGTAGGGGTTGGACAGGTAGAAGTTGATGTTGCCCGAGCAACCGATACGACAGTCGTAGTAGTGAACCCCGGCTGGGGCGATCAGGTGCAGGCCAATAAGGCGGGACTTCTTGAAGTGGCCGATATTTTTGTGGTCAATAAATCTGACCGGCCCGGATCTGATGAAGCAGTTCGCAATCTCGCGGTGATGCTCGAGCTCTCTTCGGATCGTGATTGGATTCCACCCATTATCGAAACAGTGGCGACCAAGGGAACGGGTGTCCCCAAATTGCACGAAGCGATCGATAATCACCGAGAGTTTTTAGATAGCACTGGTTTAGGCGAAAAAAAACGAACTCTACGCTTGGCAGAAGAGTTGCAGGCTATCGTCGCCGCATCTCTTGCTAATGGAGCAAAAGAACTATGCAGTGGTTCAAAATTTGATAAAGCTGTTATCAAGCTCGTAGCTCGCAAGTTAGATCCGTATACCGCGGCTAGCAGCCTTCTCGGCCGGTCTTGATTGTCGAAATAAAGGATTGATTTAATGAGCAATGAACAAGTAGTTCTCGATTGGCCGCAACCTCGATTGGCTCGCATTCGCATTGTTCGTCCGCCCCTTAACGCACTATCGCAGTCGTTACTGGTTGAACTCGCGGTTATTGCCGAAGGATTGCTAAAAGTTGACGATCTAGGGGCAGTTGTGGTGGCCGGTTCCGATCGAGCGTTTGCCGCGGGAGCAGATATCGCGGAGTTTTCTGACGCCCAGGCTGCTGCCTCGGTGTCCGCTACCTTTCGCCGGGCTTTCGATGCCGTAGCCTCAATTCATCGGCCGGTTATAGCGGCAATAAGGGGCTTTGCTCTTGGCGGTGGACTCGAACTTGCTTTGGCTTGCGACTTGAGAGTGGCGGGCGACACGGCTCGTCTTGGGCAACCAGAAGTTTTGTTAGGAATAATCCCCGGAGCGGGGGGCACGCAGCGCTTGCCTCGGCTCGTAGGTCCGGCTCGGGCCAAAGAAATGGTGTGGTCCGGGCGCACCGTAAAGGCTCAAGAGGCTCTCGATTTTGGTCTAGTTGATCGCGTGGTGGCTGATGGAGAAGTCGAAGAAACGGCTTTAGCGTGGGCCAGCTCTTTAGCTGCGGGAGCATCGGTGGCTATTGGACTAGCCAAGAGGGCTATCGATTCGGGTCTCGACGGATCATTATCAGCTGGCCTTGATCGCGAGGCGGAAGCATTCACGGAAGCATTTTCTACTAAAGATGCCGCGGTCGGAATTAAATCTTTCCTTACCGATGGGCCAGGAAAGGCAAAATTTACCGGCACGTAGTTAAATAGCGTCCGCCAAAGTTTTTGCCGCAACAACTGGCTCAACAGTATTTACGTAAATACCGGAACCGAGTTCAAACCCTCCTAGTACCGAGATACGAGGAATAACTTCTATCCACCACTGATAATTTTCTCTCAGTTTGTCGCTTGTGGGTGCGTTGTGAAATACCACATTGTAATCAGGCTCGTTAAGAGTTTTAGTCAGCATGAATAGAACATCGCGTAGCGCGATCGCCATTTCGTTTAGCAACTCATCGCTCGCATCTTCAATTCCAACTGTGGGGGTTACTTCGGAATCAATCTCGGCTATACGCACAACGTAAGACGAGGTACTGCCTAACGGACACCATGCCTGTACTCGCCCTACCGTCAAAACTTCAGCACCAGCACCAGAGGACTCTTCGAAATCTTGGCGGAGAATATTGTCAGGGGAGTTAGCAAAACGTTGCAACTCCTCTTCCACCATCGGAGGTACTGCGTCAAGAGTCACGATCTGGGCGTGAGGGTGGGCAATCGATGCCCCCGCAGTGCGGCCTTGGTTTATAAACAATTGGGTGTGGGCTCGGCCTGAGTCGCGATGAAAAATAGTCCGGGCCCGCAAACTGAGCAGCACTTCGTTGGCTTCTAGGTCAGAGAGGCCACCAAAGTCAGTCCCGTGGTTGGGGGACAACACGGCTACTTCATGGCAACCTTGAGCAATAGGGGAGACCTTGGTTTCATCGACAATCGGATACAAGTTAGGGACAATTCGTACTCGCCATCCCGGGGTGTCGGGGTCTCCGGATCCGGTACGAAAAACCTCGGGCGGAGTTGTTGCCTCGTTACCGACACAAAATGGGCATTTTGCGATGTCGGCAGTACCGCTACTGGTCGCGCCCACAGTTCTATCGGGTGACGTTACTGGCCTAGTGGCACGCCCGGGAACGATAATTACATTGCGACCAGTAAGACGATCGGTTCGAAGCTCGTTCATATGGTTCGAGTTATTCGATTACTACGAGAACATCTCCGGCGCCTACGGTTGCCCCTGCCTCCACGCGTAGCTCTTTTATTACTCCAGCACTCTCAGAGTTGATTTGGTTCTCCATCTTCATCGCCTCAAGTACTAATAGGGCTTGACCAATCTCAACCTTGTCTCCCACCGAAACCAAAATCTTAACGATTGTTCCTTGCATGGGTGAGGAGATAGTGCCGTTGCTAGAGCTTGATCCTGCAGAACGAGCAGGTCGAGGTCGAGGATTAGCCTTCCCGGTCGGCGATACGTCAACGGGCATCCAAACTTTCACCGAGAATCTTTTTTTGTCAATCTCAATAGGGATTAACCGCTCGGCGAAATTGATCGACGAATCGGATATTGAGTCTGGAGTCGACGAGATAGCCGAGAAAGCATCTTCGGCTAAATCTTTTTCGAGCCACTTAGTTGTATGTCGAGCCTCAGCGAAAGCAGGAAGCGATAGAAGCAATTCTTGAGCCGGAGCAGTAGTTTTCACGCCCGCAATTTTGAGTTCGGCTAGCGCGCGCCGCATACGACTAATGGCTGCGGGCCGATCGGGTGCCCACACTATTAACTTTCCGATCAAGTTATCGTAGTAAGCAGAAATTGCGTCGCCTTCTTCGTATCCGCTGTCCCAACGCACTCCGGGTCCCGCGGGAATTGTCATTTCGGTGATAGTTCCGGGCGAAGGTAGAAATCCCGTGCTGGGGTCTTCTGCGTTTATTCGGCACTCGATTGCGTGGCCATTGCAGACGATCTGATCTTGAGTGAACGATAGCGGCTCACCCGCCGCTACTCGTAGTTGCTCGGCCACAAGATCGAGGCCGGTAGTTTCTTCGGTTACACAGTGCTCAACTTGGAGTCGCGTGTTCATCTCTAAAAACCAAAACTCACCGTCTTCGTAAAGCATCTCGACCGTGCCGGCGTTTACGTATCCACAGCTCAAGGCGATTTTGGTGGCGGCCTCGCCCATTGCCGTACGAACAGAGTCGGGAAGATTCGCCGCCGGAGCTTCTTCGATGAGTTTTTGGTGCCGGCGCTGAGTAGAACAATCTCGATCACCTAACCAAACTGCGTTTCCGTGCTTATCGGCGAAGACTTGCACTTCAATATGACGAGGGTTGGTTAAATAACGCTCAAGGTATGCCTCTGATCGGCCAAAGTAAGCCTGAGCTTCACGCGCGGCCGACTCAAAAGCCTCTTGGGCTTCGTCCGTATTTTCGCAAATCTTTAATCCTTTACCCCCGCCACCGTAAGCGGCTTTAATCGCTACCGGCCAGCCAAACTCTTGGCCAAAAGAAACGATTTCGGAAACATCTTTAATGGGGTCAAGCGTTCCTGGTACCGAAGCAACTTCAGCTACCACCGCAGCTTTTCGTGACGAGATCTTGTCCCCCATGATCTCTATTGCTTCAGGAGGAGGACCAATCCAGGCGACGCCGATATCGGTAACGCGGCGAGCGAAGTCTGCGTTCTCCGAAAAAAATCCGTAGCCGGGGTGTACCGCATCAGATTTAGATTCTTGAATAATCTCTAAAATGCGGTCGCTCTGAAGATAACTTTCGGCCACAGTTTTGCCGCCGAGGGCAAAAGCCATGTCGGCGTAGCGCACGTGTTGAGCATTCTGGTCAAGGTCGGAGTAGACCGCTACGGTTTCAATGCCCAATTCGCGACAAGTCCGCATGACGCGGATAGCGATTTCGCCTCGGTTGGCTATCAATACTCGTTGGAACACGGGACCTCTTTGCTCGGCCATCTTTTGGAAGCATTCACTTCGGTGACGTCGTATCCTACGACCTATGGAGACCGACTCGGCTATTGATCGCTCGGATCGCTGGGACATACGCCATTTCCCCACCATCGACTCCACTAATCGCTGGGTACTAGACGAGGCTCGGGCCGGAGCTCCCTCCGGATTGGTGGCGTCAGCTGATCATCAGTCGGCCGGTCGAGGTCGTCTCGGAAGAGCATGGGTGGCACCACCGGGCACCTCGTTGCTGGTCTCAGTGCTACTTCGCCTTGAGATCGAACTCGAAAAAGTAAATACCGTGGCGATGGCGGCGTCGCTGGCTTTGCTGGAAGGGTTGCCGAGTGAACTTAGTTCTCGATCTGGATTGAAGTGGCCCAACGATGTCGTGGTGGGGGATCGAAAATTGGCGGGAGTCCTTGCCGAATCAATTTTGCCACCGGGCGATAAGAGTAATAGTCCAGAGATCGCCGTCGTGGTCGGGGTGGGCTGCAACTTAGAGCAAAAAGAATTTCCCGCCGAAGTTTCTGCCGTCGCCACTTCGTGCGCGCTAGAACTAGAAAAAACTATTACGCGAGATGATTTGCTTAACTCGTTTCTTTCTCGATTGGCGTTCTGGAGTGATGAAATAAGTTCTGGGAATCATTGGTCAGTGATTTCAGCCTACCGGGCTCGACTGGTCACATTAGGTACATCGGTTCGAGTGGACCTTGGCAACGAAACATTTGAAGGAATTGCTACTGATATCGATAGTAGCGGCCGTTTACTAGTTACTAAAATAAACGGAGAACATGTCGTGGTATCAGTCGGCGACGTAGTTCATTTGCGTAGTTTTTAATTACGCTAATCATGGTATTTGTTATTAGATTTACGGATCACATTCGCGGCGGCGCAAGTCAGTGTAAGCCTCTGAGAGATGTTTCACGACGACGCCGGCTGAGTTGGGAATAATAATGTCGTCAATCTGAGCAATAGCCTGGACTTCTCTAGTTGTTGAAGTAAGAAATGCTTCGCTAACTTCTGAAACCACAGAAAAAGAAAGGTCTTGTTCGCTAGTTGCAATGCCTAGATTTTTTGCTAAAAGCAGTACTAAATCACGGGTTACTCCCGCTAGACATCCGCTGCTAAGGGGGGGAGTAACCAGCACTTCGTCTTTAACAAAAAAGATATTTGACCCCGTGGCTTCACAAATATTTCCGCGAGTGTTAAGAAAAATTGCTTCACCCGCTCCCATTAGCCGGGCGTAATTGAGCGCTCGGACATTTTCCGCGTAGGAGATCGTTTTTAATCCCGTAGTCGCACCGTATTCATTGCGACGCCACGGCACCACTACGCATTTTTCTGCGTCAGCCCAATCGGGAATGGTGCCTATCGCCACGATCACAGTTTCGGGTGCGCCGGTTCGTTCTGATCCCAATGGGCCAGGGCCACCGGTGATGGTTACGCGTAGCCGAGCGTGGTCGAGGTCGTTACTGGCGATAACTTCGTTAGCCGCTTTAAGCAGTTCAAAAGATGCCGGAACGGCTAGTCCTAGTCCGGCGGCAGAAGTAAGTAGCCGTTCGTAGTGTCTCCGCCAAGCAAAAGGGACTCGGTCATAAACGCAGATCGTCTCGAACACTCCGTCACCGACGAGAATTCCGTGGTCAAGCGGAGACACGACGGCTTTTTCTGGCTTAGATAATTTTCCGTTAACCCAAATCACAGTCATCGCTATTTACGTTAGACGGCAATACCTACGTCGCGTGCACCTACCGCACTAAGAATGCGAGCAGCCTTTAGTTCGGTTTCTTGCCACTCAGAATCCGGATCCGAGTCGGCCACGATCCCTCCCCCCACGCCCAGAGTGGTTCGCTTGCCCGCAGCAACAAAAGTTCTAATCGCGACCGAAAGGTCACCGGCGTGGCGTTGAGTGTCAACCCATCCAATAGCGCCACAGTAGATTCCTCTACGCACGGGTTCGAGATCTTCGATGATCTGCAGAACTCCAGGTTTTGGCGCTCCGGTAACTGAGGCCGGAGGAAAAGTTGCTCGGAGTAGATCACCTGGACGCACTTTTTTACTACTCGTCCCCTGAACAGTGCTCACTAGGTGCCAGAGGCCGGGGTGTTCTTCTACTGAACAAAGATCAGGAACGTGAATCGATCCAAAATCACAGACTCGGCCTAAGTCGTTGCGGGCAAGGTCAACGATCATGACGTTCTCCGCTCGATCTTTAGCGCTCGCACCCAAACTGTGAGCATCTCGACCAGTTCCTTTTATGGGGCGAGTCTTGACGGTAGTTTTTGAGTCTTCGGTGCTCCAAGTTAAAAAACTCTCTGGTGAAGCACTGACGACTGAAATGGTTTCGTCACCGTTGGGCAGAATTAGCAATGAAGAATGGGGAGCAGGGTTGGCTGCTGATAAAGCTCGATAAAGCGAACGAGGGTCTATGACTTGATCCCAAGAGAGTTGGCGAGAAAGATTTACTTGGTAACACTCACCCAAGTCGATCAAATTAAGAATTTTTCGCACTCCCTCAGTAAATTCTTCGCTATTAAGACTTGAAGAGCTAGACACCAGATCGGGAACTTCAGGTTCTAGTGGTGCGTTAGTTATAAGTTTTTCTAGTCGGGCTACTGCTTTGTTAGAACCTTCAAAGTGGCTGCGGACTCCATTGCTTACCCACCGAGCATCGTAGCGAGCAAGAATAAGATCAGGAACAGAACTTTGGGACAAGTTGGATTGTAAAGTATCGGCACCGAAACTATCTCGATTATTAACCCACTCGATGCTGCGACCAAGGTCGTAAGAGAAAAATCCTGCCCACCAACCAGGAGTTAACGCGTCGAATTGTTGTAGTGCATCAGCGCCATTGGCTCGTACTATTTCTACGGGTTCGGCGGCAACTGTGGTGGTTGCTCCCGAGCGGATCACGACGGGGTACGCCGCGCTAGTCGGTGGCGAAATCGATCCACCGAGTGCTGGGACTTTTAGTTCCGCCATAAGGCCACGGTAGGGCCTCAGCGCTAGTCGGTGCTGATTTGGCCGTAAGCCATTCTGGGGGAGGCCTGAGGTCAGTCCCTATTGGCCGGCCAGTAAGATCTAGGTCTCGTGGCTTCTACTAACTCGCCTCTGCGCGCCTTTCCGTTCCGCCTCGCGGTGGCTTTGGCGGTGACCACCTCGCTCATGGTCGTAGGGATAGTTGGGGTCAACCTGGCTATTGATTCCAAACTTTCGGTCATAAAGCGAGTTGATGTGGCGGTAGCGTCGGCGCCACCCGAGGGAGCCAATTATCTTCTCATTGGCTCTGACACTCGATCGTTCGTGCAAGGCTCAACGGAAGAAGAGGCGTTTGGCACGGGCTCTGATGTTGGTGGACAACGTTCAGACACGATGATGGTGATCCACGTTGAGCCAGGCTCACAACAGACTTTGGCCGTCTCGTTTCCCCGCGATCTATGGGTAGATATCCCCGGAGTAGGAAACTCAAAAATTAATGCCGCCTTCAACGATGGGCCAGATAAGACTATCGAAACGCTAAAAGCAAATTACGGAATCGATATTAATCACTACATAGAAGTTGACTTTGAAAGTTTTCGCGGAATAGTTAATGCTATTGGGAGCGTGCCAATTTATTTCCCTTATCCGGCCCGTGATGAGTTAACGGGGTTATCGGTTATCGCGGGTGGCTGTATTCGTCTTGATGGTTACAACGCCCTAGCCTACGTGCGTAGCCGCTTTTTGGAGTATTACAACGTAGAAACTAACCGTTGGTATCCTGCCGATGCAGTTCCAGATATAAACCGCATTGCCCGTCAGCAAGATTTTTTACGCCGGTTAGCGGGTATTGCTGTGCAAAAGGGGCTAAATAATCCTCTAACTGCTAACGAAATTGCTGACCAAGCACTCAAAAATCTTACGGTTGATTCGTCATTAAGCAAAGGTGACATTTTCGATTTAATCGATGCTTTTCGTACTATCAACCCTAATGATCAGAGTGCACTCGATTTTCAGACTTTGCCTTGGAGTTCTGGCACTGAACAGGGTCAGTCGGTGTTAATTCCCAAGCAGCCTGAAGCGAATGAAATGATCGCTAAGTTGAAAGAATTCGGAAATGCTCCACCGCCAGCCACGGAGACGGTTGATCCGAGCACCATAAAGGTCAAAGTTCTCAATGCTTCCCAGAAGGAAGGGCTTGCTTCCGCCACTCTTAAAGAGCTAGTTAAATTTGGGTTCAAAGATGGTGGTACGGGCAACGACGACCGGGGGACGATCGCGCTTACTGAAATTCGCTTCCGGCCCGGATCCGAGTCTAAAGCCAAGACGCTATTTTCCTATGTCGATCCACGCGCCCGGCTGGTTAAGGATTCGAGCCTTAAGGGTTCTGATGTCGAATTGGTGCTAGGGACAGGATTTAAAAAGTTGGTCAAGCCAATTTCGACCAGCGTTCCGGCAACGAGTGGGACTACAGACCTAGCTACTGAAACCCCTGCTCCGATTAGCAACGAAAGCAAACTGGGCCCGCCGGCTTTGCGTACTCGCCCGTGTTGATTGTCGTAGTAATTGAGTTTTAGATCTAATGGTGACTGAGTACAAACCCGCATGGGCGGCGGTAGTCGTAAATTTTGATGCTGGTCGGTGCCTAGTTGACTGTGTGGCGACCCTATTGTTAGATACCAGCGCCGGAGTCTTTGAGATCATTGTTGTTGATAATGCCTCAACCGATGATTCAATAAGTCAACTTCGTCAAACTTGGCCTGATGTAAAAGTCATTTTATCTGAACGCAATCTCGGCTATTCCGGAGCGGCCAATCTTGGGATTAGGGCAACTCGAGCCGATGTAGTTGTGGTGTGCAATCCTGATTTAGAGATCAAGGCTGGAACCGCCGCCGCCATGCTCAAACGGTTTAGTGCGGAACCCGATTTGGGTGCTTTAGGCCCCGCAGTATTTTCTACTTCTGGGGATCACTATCCATCGGCTCGACAAGTTCCCCAACTTCGCGATGTAGTTGGGCACGGCACGCTGGGATTGGTGATGCCCAAGAATCGGTTTACTCGGCGCTATCAAGAACTTGACTTCGACCCCAATAAAGCTCGTGATGTGGATTGGGTTTCGGGCGCGATGATTTGGCTCCGCCGGAGCGCACTTGATCAGGTTGGTGGCTTTGACGATGGCTATTTTATGTACGTAGAAGACGTCGATCTATGTTGGCGGCTTGGTCGGGCGGGTTGGCGGGTTGCCTACGAACCGAGTGGGTCAGTGATTCATCTAGGTGCCGTTAGCACCCAGCGCCATCCTTATCGCATGATCGTGGCTCATCATCGTTCGCTTTGGCGATTTGCCGTCAAACGCTGGACGGGGGTCAAAAAGATTCTTCTTATTCCCGCGGCGATTTACCTATCTTTTCGAGCATTGACACTCATTGGGTTTAAAGCCTTATCCTTGCGGCGAATGTCTCGACCGCTCAAGAAGTAATCTGTTTACTTATGGCCAAGTCTAAATACACCCGAGCACGAATTCGCGCCGCCGGTAGGCAAGGAAAGCGCCGTGGTGGCGGTCGCTGGTTCGCAGCCGCCATGTCGCTCATCGTGTTGTTCGGGGTAGTGGGAATTGTTTTAGTTCGTGGGGGGTCAGACTCATCGGGCGTGTCTCCGCAACCAGGAAATCCAACCACCGGAGCACCGGGTGATCATTGGCACACCGCTCTAGCCGCCAACATCTGCGGTGAATGGATATCGCCACCGGCCGAGTTCGAAAACTCGGCAGAAAATATCAATGTGCGAATCGGAATCCACACTCATGGTGATGGTTTCATCCACACTCATCCGTTTACTTCATCAGAAGGTGGAACTAACGCTACCTTTGGCCGCTTTCTTTCTTACGGGGGGTGGAGCGCGTCAGAAGATTCTTTATCGCTCTGGGAAGGCCCTGCTACTGATCCCGGAAAAACTGATTTTTCTAATGGCGACAAGTGCCCACCCGGTACTTTGTACGCGGGGCAAGCGGGGGTAGTTAAGTATTCAGTTAATTGTAAAAATCAATTCCGTAATCCATCCGACGTTCGTCTTACCGACGGCGAAGTAATCGCTATTGGTTTTGTGCCTAAATCGTACTCCTTGGGAGTTCCACCTAACGCAACTGACACCCCGGCTAATGATGGCGGCAATCCTAAGGCCATCAATACCTCCGGTTGTCGTACTGCTGGGCCGGGGGCATCGGAGGCGGCCACTACCACCACGCTTCCGGTGAAGCCGTAACCTTTACAGGCTTTTAGTCCGTGCAAGCAATTATTTTGGTGGGCGGCGAGGGAACTCGACTCCGGCCGTTAACTACTACAACGCCTAAACCGCTGTTACCGATTGTGGAAGTAGCGTTCCTCGAGCGCCAACTCGACTGGCTTGCTAGTTACGGGATTAAAGACGTAGTTCTGTCTTTGGGGTATCTTCCCGATGCCTTTGTCGCTCATTTTCCTAATAATCGTTTTGGTGATATTAATTTGCGCTATGTCGTAGAGCCATCTCCACTGGGTACGGCTGGTGCAATCCGGTTTGCAGTTGACGAGTTAGGAATACAACAGCGATGCGTTGTGTGTAACGGTGATGTACTAACTTCACTGAATCTCGCAGAGATGGAAAACTTTCATGTAGAACACAAAGCCGACGCGACCATAAGCCTTACGTGGGTTGACGATCCTTCAGCGTTTGGGGTAGTAGATACTTCTTCTGACGGGCGAGTGGTGGAGTTCATTGAGAAACCTAAACGAGAACAAGCTTCTACTCAGTGGATTAACTCGGGGACTTACATATTAGAGCCCGCGGCGTTTTCGGCTATTCCTGCGGGTGTTCCGGTGTCGATCGAGCGGGAAACTTTTCCGACTCTGCTCGCTGCTGCCGCGCCGCTTTACGCTTTAGCAACAAAAGGTTACTGGCTTGATATCGGAACTCCGGAGAAATATCGCCAAGCCCACTTTGACGTTCTTGAAGGTGTCATGGGAAAACCTCCGGTAATGGGCGCTCAAGAAGTTGAACTCTGCTGTTGGCAAAATGGGTCGGTATCGGTTGACCCCACGGCTAAAGTTTCGCCCCCTTCTTTCCTCGGCGCGGAGGTGGGTATCTCGGCCCGAGTGGTAATTGATGGTTCCACCATCGGAACAAAATCTTCGCTAGGACCCGACACCCAAGTTGTTCGGTCAGTCCTTCATGACCAAGTAACCGTGGGCACAAGCGTGAATATCTCTGATTCCATCATTGGATCTGGGGCGATAATCGGAGACGGGGCTTCGGTTATTGACGATTCAATAATTGGTGCGGGGGCCAAAATAGCGCCGGGAGCGACGATGAAGGGCGCACGGTTGGCACCTGGTTCTCGGGCAGACTAATAGATATGCGAGTACTAGTAACTGGCGGTGCTGGGTTCATCGGGTCGACTCTGGTCGATCGACTGCTGGCCGAAGGCCACGATGTCGATGTCGCCGACGATCTTTCTTCCGGGTCTCTCGCTAATTTGACCGAAGCTCGAGCTCAACGCAATCAACGGTGTACTTTTCACCGTATTGACGTTCGGACCACGGCGATTTGTGAGTTGATCGCCCACCAAAAACCAGAAATTATTTATAATCTGGCCGCTCAGCCCAGCGTTGTAGTTTCTATTGACAACCCCGTTCTTGATGCTGAAGTCAACATCATCGGATCACTAAATGTTATGACGGGTGCTCTAGCGGCGGGAACTCAGAAAGTTATTTTTGCTGGTTCAGGAGGAACTCTTTATGGGGTCCCTGAGTCGGTGCCGACTAGGGAAGGTCACCCCCAGCACCCACTGTCACCTTATGGAGTAGCTAAAAAAGCAGTTGGCGATTATTTGTATTACTTTCGAGAAATTCAAGGTTTAGAGTACAGCGTATTGGCGTTGGCCAATGTCTATGGACCTCGGCAAGATCCTCATGGCGAGGCTGGGGTAATAGCAATTTTTTCCAACAAATTATTAGCCGGGGAACGCCCCACTATTTTTGGCGACGGCGAACAAACGCGAGATTTTGTTTTTGTTGACGACGTGTGCGATGCCTTTGTTCGGGCAGGACAAAAAGGTGGTGGTCTTATTATGAATATTGGAACGGGAGTAGAAACCTCAGTACAACAACTTTTTGACACCATGGCTTCGGTGGCAGGGTTTGCTGAGCCCGCCCGTTATGCCGCGCAACGGCCAGGAGAACTGCGGCGTTCTGTCCTCGATCCTGGTCGGGCTGATATCCATTTAGGTTGGAAGCCCTGGACTGATTTAGAAACTGGACTTCGGCGCACGATTGATTGGTTCAGGTCGCGCTAGCGCGTCAGTAAAAAGTTCTAAATTCGTCTAACGAAATTTCTGGCCGTTCTCTAGGAATATATTCAGCGTCGGGGTTGCCCACGAGAATCAGCGCTTGGGGGGTCCAAGTTTCTGGCAGTGATAAAGATTCTCGCGCTTGTTCAGGACAAAATATGGGCGCCGCCACCCAGCACGTGGCTAGTCCTAATTCGGTCGCGCTGAGCATCAAATTTTCTATGGCTGCACCCAACGACAACTGTGCCATTGACCACTCGGCGTCTTGGCGGGCTTTGTCGGGGTAGCGATCTAGTCCGGAGTGGGTTAGACACCCCAGCAGGGCTGCCGGAGCGGCATTAATGCGCGTCATTGATTTGGCTACTAACTCCAGCACCTTTTCCTCGGGAACGCCATCGTTTTGCATATCGCGACTCCAGCTGTCTCCCATTGATTTACTCAGCGATTGTTTTGCTGAATCACTTTCAAGAACGGCCCAACGCCAGGGCTGGGAGTGGTGAGGGGCGGGGGCGATGAGAGCAGCAGAAATTAGAACGTCAAGAGTGCTTCGGTCTATTGGTGTAGTTGAAAAAGAGCGAACCGATCTACGGGCGCGCAAAAATTCGGGAACGTTCACCGGAAAAGGTCTTCACCGGCTGGTCTTATCAGGTCGCGTGCTCGACCTTCGCCTAGCCAACTTTTATCAACTCCACGAACTATGGCTACTGGGACTGAAGTTGATTTCCCCATAACTAGCTCTCCCGCTCCCGCAATTTCGTCGGCAATAGCGACTTCGGTGACCGTTAGTTCCCGGCCGTTAGCGTCCAGCTCACCCCGTAGATCAATTATTGCTGCGATACCCGCCACGCCGATTGCCACATCGGTCACACCCGCCCGCCAAGGCCGGCCAAAAGTATCGGAGATTATTACGGCGACCTCCACTCCTTGGCGAGATCGCATTGCGCTGCGCACGCGTTGAGCTGAACGGTCTGAATCAATAGGCAATAAGGCGGCATAGCCACTAGGAACATTTGAGAAATCTATTCCTGCATTCGCACAAACGAAACCATGAGCAGTTTCGCTGATGACTAGCTCACCTCGAGTTCGCAATATTCGAACCGACTCTGATTCGATAAGGCGCCGGCGACCTTGAATGTCTTGATGGTCTATTTTTACCAGCCGGTTTTCTGCTTTGGAAACAATTTTTTGGGTGATCACCAAGCAGTCACCCGTCTCGATTGGCGTGCCTTGTGTGTTGGCCGCACCGTTTATTATTTCGGCGAGGTCAGCGTCTGGTTCTATAGAGCCAATCCCAAAAATTGGAATAATGCTTAAGGTCACGTTCGGGCAGCCACCGTCTCGCGTGCTAAAGCGGCTGCTACTCGAGAATTGCTCATCATGGTGTCAGCTATTACGGCTCGTACACCAAGAGAATTGACTCGACCGGCTAAGTCAGCATCACGCGAATCGATTACGAGTGTTCCACAAAAATCTTGGTAGGTAGCCGCCACGCCGACGCAGGAAACCTCTATCCCTAACGCATCCATTAGACGATCAGCAGGGCCACGAACGGTTCTTCCGGCGATAATGGGACTGACTCCAACTACATGGTCACGTCGATCTATTAGAACCTCTCGTATTTTTGGCACCGCCAATATTGGGCTAATCGAAATGATCGGGTTACTCGGGCAGATAATGATTGTTTCGGCTTGGCTTAGAGCCTCAATTACTCCCGGTGCTGCTTGCGCCATTTCGGCATTTTCAAATCGGACTGACTCAACTACGGGCGTACTTTGGTTTTTGACAAACCATTCTTGAAGACTTTGCTCTTCGTGATTATCGGCGATCGTAATTCGAGTGGCGACACGATCGTTAGTCATAGGAATTAAGTTGATTTCTAATCCCCATGCTTTCGCTATTTCAGACGCAACTTCACTCAGCGTGGCTCCTGCGTTCAATCGTTCAGTTCGGTATAAATGAGTAGCAAGGTCTCGATCACCTAATCGGAACCACGTCGGAGAGCCGAATCGGTCTAGCCCTTCCATAACTCGGAAAGTTTCGTCGGCTAATCCCCAACCCATCTCATGGTTGTGGTTTCCACTTAGGTGATAAGTCACACTGTCAAGATCGGGGCAGACCCACAGCCCGTGAAACTTGTCGTCGTCCCCAGTGTTAACAATGGCTGTTACTTCGGTGGCGGGTACTACATCAAGCAGTCCAGAAAGAAAGCGGGCTGCTCCAACACCACCAGCTAATGCAGCAAGCATGTCGGCCACATTAGCGTTGGTGGCTCGCATTGGGATGAGCGGGAAGGAGTTTATTAAGTAGAGGCGTAAGATTACTAAAACCTATAAATAATAAGGACATAAATGAGATGGACTATCGGGGTCGCTCAAATATTGGGGGTACACCGGTATGATTATTCTCGCTCATGAGTACATCTGAGGGCCTTGGGGGCTCTGACCCGATTTTGGGCGATCTGGGCTCATCGGCGCCGGAGAGTATTTTTGCCTCGTCCGAAGTCCCTCCGGTAGTGGCGGTGCTCGTAACCACCGATCCGGGTCCAGATTTCGAAGCCGTCCTGAGCGCTCTAGGCGCTCAGGATTACCCCGCGCTTACGGTTCTAGTAGTCGATGCGGGATCAGAATTCGACCTCACTCCTCGAGTTGGGGCCAGATTGCCAACGGCAATCGTTCGACGACTGGGCGGCAAAGCAAGAACCGCCGAAGCCGTTAACGAAGCAATCGGGGCAGTAGATGGAGCCAGTTTTTACCTCGTAGTCAGCGACGATGTTGTTCTTGATCCTTCCGCTCTACGGATAATGGTGGAAGAGGCTTATCGGTCTAATGCCGGCATCGTCGGACCGAAGCTGGTTAACCCTGGGAAAGACGGCGAGCCTAATACTTTGCTTGAAGTTGGTCGGTCCATAGACCGTTTTGGTGGCTCTCATACCGGAATAGAGCCAAACGAAATTGATCAAGAACAGCACGATAACGTTCGCGATGTTTTTTTCGTATCCAGTTCTGTTTTTTTAGTAAGGGCTGATTTATTTTCTGCTCTTCACGGACTCGATCCAGAAACGTCACCGGGCTCTGAAGACTTAGATCTTTGCTGGCGTTCATGGTTGATTGGTGCTCGGGTCGTTATTGCTCCAGATGCTGTTGGGGTAGTTGAGCAATCCCCCCAAACGATTAAGGGGGAAAGGGAGAAAGAAAAATCAACCAAAGCGAACCGTAATGAATTGCGATCACTAGCACGAGCCCGTTTACGAGTGGTGATGACTTGTTATTCACGGCTAACACTTTTATGGTTGATCCCTTTAGGTCTTTTTGGCAGTTCGATTCAGGCGTTAGTTCTTTTGCCTACTGCAAACCGGCATGTAGCGGCCGCAGAGTTTCGTTCGTGGTGGTGGAGCCTCATTCATTTTCGCCGTTTGCGAGTTGCCCGTAAAAGCGTTCAAAGTTCACGGGTAATTAAAGACTCAGACTTACACGAGTTACAAGTAGGTCTTCGTTCTCGATTTGATTCGTTTGTTGAACACAATCAAGCCGATGAACGCCTTGAGTCGGTGGGCGATAGAGTCGGAAGTTTTTTTGATCAGGTAAGCGATGGGTTACGAACGCCCGCCGTCATGGCGCTTATCTCATTGTTGGTTATATTCATTTTTGGTTCTCGAGACCTGCTCACCCAAGGCGTCCCCGCGGTTGGATCGTTTTCCCCGTGGCCAGGAATTCAGGCGATGTTGGCTGAGTTCTCTTCATCTTGGCGACATACGGGGCTTGGATCAGGCGCTTTTGCGTCGCCAGTTTTAGTTGTCACTTCAACAATTACTGCCGTTCTTTTTGGTGCCAGTGGGTTAGCGCAAACGTTGGTTGTCGTCGGTAGTGCGCTGTTGGGTGCATTTGGTGTTTATCGGTTGATGCGCATCGTGGCCGCTGGTGTTCCCGCGGCTATTACCGCTGCGATTGTGTACGCCATTATTCCAGTTTGGCGAAATGGAGTAGCGGGCGGTCGCTTGGGGGCGTTAGTTCTTTATTCGCTCTTACCCTTTATGGCCGTTCTGCTAATACGGGCGGGCGGATTTGACGCTTTGACAAAAAGGTCGCGACGGCCATTGCTTGGGCTTGTGCTAGTCACTGCGTTGGCCACCGCTTGGTACCCACCCGCAGGTTTGGCGGGCCTACTGGTTGCGATGAGTTTTTTAATCTCCGCTATTTTTGTTGGGGGTTTCCGAGCGTCCGTACGCGCTTTAATGGCAGCCATAGTTTCGGTATTGGCCGCCGCGTTGTTGTTGATTCCGTGGACATTCAACTTCGCCGGTATTGGAAAAACCGACAAATCTTTTTTGGGTTTTAGTCATCAAGGAGAGATTGATCTGCTAGATGTTCTTCGATTCAAAACTGGGCCGGCCGGTGCGGGTATCGCTAGTTGGGGGATACTGCTGGCCGCGCTACTCGCGTTGTTGGTTGCCCGCGGTCCACGCTTGGCGTGGGCTACTCGAGCATGGTTTCTCGCGGTGGTTGGATTTTCAGTCGCTTGGCTTCCAAGTATTCTCGGAATGAAAATGACCACGGTGATCCCCGAGGCTGGATTAATTTTGGCCGCCCTCGGAATAGCCACCGCCGTCGGTGTGAGTATTGATTCGCTGGTAGGCGATTATCGAGATTTGGGTAATCGGCTTTCTCGCCCGGTGGCGCGCGTCGCGGTGCTGACTATCGTTATTTTGGGCGTCAGTCTGGGCAGCCTTGGTTTCTTGGCTGATTCAGTGAGTGGTCGGTGGGGCGCCCCCGATAAATCGTGGGCCGACACTCTCGCCTTTACTAAAGATTCACCTCCGGCGGGTCAATTCAGAATTCTTTGGGTAGGTGATCCGGAAGTTTTACCGTTTGAACCATTTTTGTCGGGCGATGATTTTGGGTGGACAATGACCCGTAATGGGCCGGGCGATTTCCGCCAGTACTTACGAGCACCCGAGACTCCTACTGATCGAGTCGTAACGCGGGCAATCAATGCGGCTGTTTCTAGCGACACTGCTCGCTTGGGCCACCTGTTGGCGCCATCAGGTATTCGTTATGTCGCTTTACCCTCTATCAACGGTCCCGGTGGCACCGCCGGAAAACCTCAACCCGCTCTTACCGCCGCGCTCGCTAATCAACTCGACTTGGCTCGTCTTCGTACTGAAAATGGACTCATACTTTATGAAAACCAAAGTTGGTTTCCCGCTACCGCTATTATTCCTGAAGCGTATTCCTCTGAGATCCCGTTAGACGCTAAGGCACCTTTGCGCTCAGCAGTGGGAAGCGACGTGGAGCAAGCTCAACCACTCGATGACGAACGGCCGGTTCTGGCGGGAACAGTTTTTCTTAGCGAAGCGTTCGACTCCCAGTGGCAGGCTCAGGCTAACGGGGAAACACTTGATCACGAAAAAGCGTTTTCTGAATTCAATGGCTGGGTAAACAAGTCGCGCACTTCAGTAGCTATTAGCCATAAAGGTCAAACTCAACGGTATTTATTAATTGCCGCTGAGGCCTTTCTTTGGTTGCTGGCTATCGGGTGGTGGTTTAGAAGTCGGGACAAACGTTCTCACTCCGAACCCAATCAACCAACCCTTCGACTAGAACGATCTAAACGTTTTGCGGCCTCTCCGGCCGATGATGATCTTGAAGGCTTTTGGGGAGAATCATGAGTTCGCCTGACCCCGATCCGATGACTTCAAAACCGGTCACCTCCAGCACACGTATCCGTCGTTGGCCAGTATTGATTGCGGCCGTACTTGTCGTCGCCGGAGCGATTGCCGTCAGCCAAGTGAAACCAGAAAAATCGGTTCCGTTTTCGTCTGGCCCAATTTCATCAAGCGCCGCAGTAATTGCTGCTCCCCGGGCTTTATCTACCGCATGGTATTGCGCGGAGGGAAGTTCTGATATTGAGGGCCGGGCATCAGAAACTGTCATTATCGGAAATCTAGAAAAACGCCCAGTTTCAGCAACTGTTTCGGTCATGACTGGTAACAAGGCAACCGATGTAACTCGACAATTAAAAATTTCTGCCTACGGACAAAAACGCATTGAAGTTGCCGATCTAGTCGAAGCGACCAATGTGGGAGTGGTAGTTGAGATTTTTGATGGACGAGCAGTAGTGGAACACGAAATTGTTAGCGGAAACGATTTCGCGGTTGGTGCTTGTGCGACTAGAGCAGATTCTCGATGGTATTTCGCCGATATTTCTACTGATCGATCGGCTCAAAGTTGGCTTACGCTGTTTAACCCCTTTGGTGATGATGCAATAGTGGACGTTAAGTTTCTTACTGAATCGGGAATTGATATTCCTGATAGCACGCAGGCGCTGTCGGTTCCTCGCCGAACCCAAGTATCTATTCCAATTCACGAAACAATTCGGCGGCAAAGTCAAGTTGCCGCGGTGGTGCAAGCCCGCACTGGCCGAGTGGTGAGTGAGATTTCTCAATACTTTGATGGCACTGATACCCGAAGCGGTGTGGCCTTATCTTTAGGGGCTAATAAAACTGAACCTCGTTGGGTATTCCCGGTTGGCGACGGCCAATCTGGTTCAACTCAGTCAATTTCACTAGCCAACTTTGGGTCCGCGCGAGCTCAGGTTGAGTTAAAGATTCTGCTTGGGGGAACATCTTCTTTGTCCACTGATCGAGTAGATGTCCCGTCCAAATCGGTGGTCCGAGTTGACATTGGGGGCCAAGCTCCTGCGGGACTCCCTTATTCAGTAGAAGTGCGTTCGGACTTAAAAACAAAAATTGTTGCCGAAGCATTCGCAACGTGGGCCGCTCCAGCACCCATCACCGGCGTGGCCAGTGTTCTCGGATCACCCGAAGCGGCCAATAAGTGGGCCTTCGCCGTAGGGCGAGTCAGCGATGCGAACATCTCTAACATCGAAGTGCTTAACGTGACTTCCCGAGCGATCACGGTGCAGCTTTACGCCTACGTAGAAGGAGATCCTGACAGCCCGCGTAGCGCTCCGGCCAGTGCGTTGGGTCCGAACGAACGAGCAGTTTTTAATTTGACCGAACTAGGGATAGGTCCAGATCAGGTTTTAGTTATTAGTGCTGACGGACCGGTAGTGGTGGGGCGAAGCGTTAGTGGGCCTGGAGTCTCGATAGCCCCCGGAGTGCCTTTCGCTAAATCTATTCGCCGTATCCGCTGAATCGAGGCCCCGGCTCGTGTTGACACAAATAATCGTTGGGCTGTTAGTCGCTGGTGTAGCGATTGGTGTTGCCTTAGTCCTTAAACGCCGCTCTCCGGAAGGGCCACCTCGAGATGCGTTTCCTGTTCCTCGTCAACTGGACCGTAATGATTTCAATAGCCCCAGCACGCCTTGGCTAGTTGCTTATTTTTCGTCGCTGACCTGTGATTCGTGTGTTGACTTGGGCCCCAAAGTCGCCGCGCTTGCTTCTGACTTAGTTGCGGTTGACGAAATTAGTTACGAACGACAGCGCGACTTGCATACTCGCTACGAAATCGCTGGTCTACCGATGATTTTGATTGCCGACTCTGTCGGAGTAGTGGCTCGAGCCTTCGTAGGCTCTATTTCCGCATCAGACCTATGGGCTTCCTTGGCGGAGTGCCGAGAGCCAGGCTCGACTCCTGATCCCGATCTCGGAATCGTGCGTTAGCGACGAATATTTTTATCGCTATTTAAGTTTATTTTTTGCCGGCTGCGGTTTAGCGGCCGACTTGCGAGGTTTAGCGGCACCATTAGTAGATGGCGGCTTTACCTCAGTCACCGTTCCGTCGGCATGCTGAATTTTTCGGTAACCACCGGCCCGGCGACCCATGGCCTGGTCGACCAAGCGGGCTACATCTTCTCCGTCAAGAGTTTCTTGGGCGAGCAGCCCTTCGGCTACTGCGTTAAGTCCTTTTCGGTGCGAACGCAGTATTTTTCGGGCCCGGACTTCTTCTTCCCGCAAAATACGCTCGACCTCTTCATCGATAACTCGAGCAGTTTCATCGGAGTAATCGCGAGTGTGGACCAAGTCTTCACCGAGGAATACCGCTCCTTGTGCTCCCCACGCCATTGGCCCAATGCGTTTGGACATTCCCCACTCTCGAACCATTCGGCGAGCCAATTCAGTAATACGAACGAGGTCGTTTTGGGCTCCCGTGGATACGTGGCCAAAAACAATCTCTTCGGCGATGCGGCCACCAAGAGCAACAACAATCGAATCAGTTACGTACTCGCGTTTGTGAATATGTTTTTCTTCTTCCGGAAGTTGCTGAGTTACTCCAAGGGCCATGCCACTGGGCAAAATTGTTACTTTGTGAACTGGATCAGAATGATCAAGCACGTAAGCCAATACCGCGTGCCCAGCTTCGTGATAAGCGATGACCTCTTTTTCTTCGTCGCTTATCGCCATGGAGTCGCGTTTTAGGCCCATCAGAATCCGGTCTCGCGCGTCTTCAAAGTCTTCGGCCTCGGCTACATCGACTTCTCGACGTACGGCGTTCAAAACCGCTTCGTTAACCAAATTAGAAAGATCGGCTCCTGCCATTCCGGGCGTTCCTCGGGCAAGAACATTTACATCAACCGAGTCAGATATTTTTTTGTCAATCATATGAACGCGTAAGATCTGTGCTCGCTCTTCTTGAGTCGGAAGGGGAACGATTATCTGGCGATCGAAGCGGCCAGGGCGCAGTAACGCTCCGTCAAGAACATCAGGCCGGTTAGTGGCCGCCATGATGACGATCCCCTCAGTGGCTTCGAAGCCATCCATTTCGGCCAAGAGCTGGTTAAGCGTTTGTTCACGCTCGTCGTGGCCACCGCCTAAGCCCGCGCCACGCTTGCGACCGATGGAGTCAATCTCATCGACAAAAATAATTGCTGGGGCTTGTTTGCGAGCGGTTTGAAAAAGGTCTCTCACTCGAGCAGCGCCGACCCCTACGAACATTTCCATAAAGTCTGAACCAGTCACCGAAATAAATGGCACCCCAGCTTCGCCCGCTACTGCTCGGGCGATAAGAGTTTTTCCGGTCCCGGGGGGACCAACTAGCAAAATCCCTTTAGGGATCCGTGCGCCGATGGCTTCAAACTTGGCTGGGAATTTTAAGAAGTTTACGACTTCGGCTATCTCGGCTTTCACTATTCCGTAGCCCGCAACATCATCGAAGGTGGTCGCGGGGTTTTCTGTGTTGTACAACTTGGCTCGGCTTTTGCCGATACCCATAACTGCACCCATTTGCCCCTGAGCGCGACGGCTCATCCACACAAAAAAACCAATTATCAATATTGCGGGCAAGAGCAGGGGAATCAGATCAAGAAAAAAGTTTGACCCGGCTCGCTTGTATTCAAGAACCACATTGTATTTTTTCAGAAGTTTTAGATCAGAATCGGGAAGGTCATTAGTGGGACCTTCTGACGAAAACTCAACTGCTTTTTTGCCTTCGACTTTAAAGCTCCCTGACAGTGAACCTGTCTCTGGGTCGTATTCAACTTTTTTAACTTGCTCTTTCTCTACTCGGTTTATGAAATTCGAGTAGGTAATCGACTTTGCTCCATCATCACCAAAAGAAAATAAGTTAGTGAGAAAGAAAACCCCTACCAATAAGGCGATCAGTATCCACGGAAGCGACTTGGACCACGGCGAGGGAGAACCCTTGTCGGGCGGATTATTCGAAGATCCTTGACCTAGCGGGGAACTCATTAAATCTCCTAAACGGGGTGGGCACAGTATTGCGCCTTCCTAGGTAATGGTACGACTTAGAGCACCCTCATGAGCCCTCGGGTGCGCCTCGGGGACCTTTTCGGTCTCCGGTGATTGGCCGGCAAGCCCCACTACCGTTACTAGATGCCATCGCCCTTCGCTAAATCACCCTCGTTGTCCCCAGTTCGGTGGGGTATTCCTGACGCCGTACTGGTCTGGATAATTGGCTTCTTCGCGGCTCTGGCCGGACTTTTGTTGATGATTGCGGTGGCTTCCACCACCGGCAAGGTGCCCGCTAGCGGTATTCCTCGCGACTTTGAGATACCGAACTTATTAATGGGCATCACTTCTCAGAATTTGGCAATTATCGGTGCCCTCGCGGTGATTGCTCGAGTTAAGGGTCGAGGGTCTTTGCGGCTCGATTTTGGTTTTGCTATTCGTGTTCGTGACATTGGCTGGATTGCTATTGGGGTATTTATCTCCGTGGCCGCGGGGCTCGTGCTGCTCCCAATTACTGAACTCGCAAACCTGAAAGGATCTTCGCAAGAAGTAGTGAAACAATTTGAGCGGGCTCAAGGCCTCGAAATACCTTTATTCATTATTGGTGTGGTCGTCCTTGCTCCGATAGCGGAAGAACTTTTGTTTCGCGGCATTCTTTTACGCAGTTTTATGCGCCGAACTAGTGCGGGCTGGGCAGTAATGATCTCGGCATTAGTTTTTGCCCTAGTTCATGTGGCTGGAGATCCGGGTACTTACTACTACTTACCGGCATTTATGGCTCTGGGTTTGGTAAGCGGGTATAGAGCAGTCCGTACTGGCTCGTTATCACAATCAATTAGTCTTCATATCGGTTTTAACTTATTAGCCTCGCTACTCATCATCTCGGGCTAGTCGCGTATAGCGGCCTGCTAATGATTAGTTATCACTCTCTGACAGACTGTAAATCGTGGTTGATGTAGACAACGAAAAAAAACCAGATACTGAGTTGGCTACCGGTGCTTATCCTAAGGCTAATAATTGGTTTCAACTCGAAAATATAGTTGCTATTTTTGTTGTCGTTGCTTGCATTATTTTTATTTTTGTTCAGCTAAGTCCCGAATTAATCTTTCGTAATACCACTGCTACGGGGGGCGATACGGCTGCCCATGTCTGGTGGCCGGCGTATTTACGCGATCACCTTTTGCCGTGGCGGCTTTCAGGCTGGTCACCCGACTTTTACGGTGGGTTCCCCGCCGGCCAGTTTTACTTTCCTGTCCCTGCCTTAACTATCGTCGGGCTCGATTTAGTACTTCCGTACAACATTGCTTTTAAATTCGGAACAGTTTTAGGCGCTCTGCTCTTGCCGATTGGTGCGTTTAGTTTTGCCAAGGGACTTCGGTTCATTAATCCAACTCCAGCCATCTTTGCTTTGGGGGCAACCGCGTTTCTGTTTTTTGTTGGCGACACTGGGTCGACTACTTTGGCGGAGTCGATATCTTTTAATCAACACATAGCGGGCGGTTCTTTGCCCAGCCTCTTGGCCGGCGAGTACTCGTACACTTTGGCTCTTGCTTGCGCCCTTGGATTCATGGGTGCTTTTGCCCACGCCTTAAGAACTGGTCGCCTCATGGCGTTAGCGGCTTTCTTGTTTGCTTTAACCGTAATGAGCCATCTCATTGTGGCCATATTCGCAGTAAGCGGGGCGATAGTTATTTGGTTGGCTTTTCGTCCAGTTAAATGGTTTGGTCGGGCCGCGGCGATCGGCGTAGTGGGCTTATTGCTAACTGCGGTGTGGACAGTTCCGCTCGCATCGGTAATCAAGTACACGACCGACATGCGTTACACGCCTGTCACTGAATACACGGATTACTTATTTCCTAATTATCTATTCGGATTTACTGGGTTTTGGCCATGGGAGTGGGGTGCTGCATTACTGATTGGCGCCGCTCTAGTGGGTGGGGTTCTAGGCCGGCGTCGATCGACAGCAGCCCTAGTCTCTTTAACTGCGCTAATGGGTTTGTTCTTTGTAGTTTGGGAAGACATCCAGGCCACCACGGTATGGAACTTGCGATTCTTGCCGTTTTGGTACTTGGGGCTCTATTTGCTTATGGCTCTCGGCGCGGCCGAGGTGATTATTGGCATAACCGCGTTAGTGCGCGCGCGAACAATTCCACTAATTAAAGCCAATCCCGAGAAAGCCCTATCGCTCAGTCGGTTAACTGTCGCGGTGGCGGTTGTTTTAGTAGCCCTACTTACCGTCGGAACTCTTATTGGCTTGGATCAAAACAAGTCATTTATTCCTTATTGGGCCCGCTGGAATTATCGCGGGGTTGAAGACACAGTGGGCGACGGAACGACTCCAAAAAAACAGTACGAGGAATATCAATCGTTTATTGATGCAGTAAAAGTTTTACCGCCGGGTCGTTTGCTATGGGAAGGGAATAGTCAACTCAATGTTTACGGTTCGCCTTTAGAACTGATGTTGTTGCCGTACTGGACTGACGGGAAGATTTCCTCTATGGAGGGGGTCTATTTTGAAGCGTCGGGTACGACTCCGTATCACTTTATGACTACCGCCGCCATAGACGCGCCCGGCAACTCTTCGGGGGCAGTGCGGGGAGTTCCGTACCGAACTCAGACTGAGTTTTCCCTCGGGGTGCGTTGGCTTCAAGTTCTGGGCATCCGTTATCTTGCCGTGCACGCTGACTCCACTAAGGCGGCCGCCAATTCCGACGAGAGGCTCCGGTTGGTTGCCACTTCTCCCGACTTTGATGGGGCCGAACCTCGGGGCTGGAGTGTCTATCAGGTTGCGGACTCTGAGTTGGTTAGCCCTCTTTCCGCTCAGCCCGTAGTCGTAGATGAGCCAAGTCCCGCGGAAACAAAAAAATGTAAGAAACGGCTGGAAGCGAGTGGGCTAGATAAACGCGATCTCACTGTGCACGAATGGACCGACTGCGTAGGGGTTCCTTGGTTTGATGATCCCGCGGCACTGGATCGGCCGTTGGTGGCCAATGGCCCGCAAAATTGGCAGCACGCCGGTCCCGATCGGGCACGCCAACTTCCGAACAAGTCGTTGCCACTCGTAAAAGTCAGCCACATTAAGGCCGGAGACGACTCCATCTCTTTTACAGTTGATCGCATAGGTGTCCCGGTGATGGTGAAAGTGTCGTGGTTTCCTAACTGGGAAGTTGAAGGCGGGGAGGGCCCGCTGCGGGCAACCCCCAACTACATGGTGGTCACGCCAACCCAAAAACGTGTCACCTTGCGTTTTGGGACCACAAACGCAGAGTGGGCGGGTCGGGCCGGGACCTTACTGGGGATAG
>OFRL01000015.1_pt1 | contig 93936 bp, 92 predicted proteins | sample 1543121 | NCBI WGS metagenome assembly OFRL01 (sample SAMN07774228, study PRJEB24372) | wastewater metagenome | isolation source: Lake Maggiore Cannobio | place: Italy: Cannobio | collected 2016-01
GCTGCCGCCATAACTCCACGGTACTGGTAATTTACTAGTCAGAATTGTCGTTTAATCTAGATTAACTATAAAAAGTGAGTTGTTATGAATTCTAAACCGATAAAGCAAGCGTTAGCCGGATCTTTGCTCGCAACCCTTTTGTTTTTTGCCGCTTTTGCTGCTTTCCCTCAACTCTCAAACGCCAACAGTTCAACGGCGAAGTCTTACAACACTAAGGCGGCACTTAAATCGGCTGACTGGAACGAAGAGATGTCCCTGACTTATGAAAAAAATAAAGTGGTTTTAACTGCTAATGGGATTCCTGATCATCCCCGTGATGCTCAATACGCCCTCCCCAAGGCCGGCGTAATGATCCCAGATGCTTCCACCGCCACTATTGGTAACGATCCCACTAAGGAACAGAGCTACAACTTCGAAATCACCACCAAACCGAAATATGTATCTAAAACAACTTCTGCTCCGTTGGGGTCAATCGGATTAATGATTTCTGGAGCAGTTCTATTTAACCCGTACGAAGGTGATAATAAAACGATAGCGATGGCGAATAACTTCTACTTAACTGACTCCCAGGGGAATGAAGTTTGGTTTATCGATAGCTGCAGTGCGCATCCCACGCCAATGGGGGAGTATCACTACCACGCACTTTCCTCTTGCATAACTGACCAAGTTGACACCACTAGTGGACCTTCGCACGTAATTGGTGTTGCTCTAGATGGGTTTTTGATTTACGGTTCACGCGACATAAACGGCAAGTCAATTCCGGTTTCTAAACTAGATAAGTGCAACGGAATTTTTAGTGCTACTCCGGAATACCCAAAAGGGATTTATCACTACGTTTTGCCCGAAACTAGTGATTCCACTTCATCAATTCGTTGTTTTCACGGCCAAGTCGATTCTGCTCAAATTCAACCGATGCCACCCATGGGTCAATAGATAATTAGCCCGAATAGGGTCTGGTCGCCGTTTTCTACCGGTCCTAAGGGACTGTTCGCTTACCCGCTCGGGGCGCAAGGAGCGGTAGAGTCAGCGCTTATGACTACTACTACCAACCCCCCTGACTTTTCTGGGGGTCCTAGCCCCCGAGGGTCAATTCTCGGCAACGCGGTTCGCCGTTTTGAAGACCCCAAGATCTTGCGAGGCGAGGCAGTTTATTTTGACGACCTGAGCCCTACTGGGTTAGCGCATTTAGTTTTTGTGCGTTCCACTATTGCTCACGCCCGGGTTACCAACATCGATACCCGCGAAGCCGAAACTATGCCCGGAGTCGTCGCGGTTTACACCCACGAAAATATCGGACTCGAACCCAACGTGAGTTTCGCCATGCTGCCGGCCGGTTTCGCTCGGCCCCCGCTGGCCAACGGCACGGTGCGTTTTGTGGGCGACATGGTGGCGGCAGTTGTAGCCGAAACTCGCGCTCAGGCCGTCGACGCAGCAGAGATGGTGATTGTTGATTACGATCCGCTCCCCGTAGTGGTAGATCCGGAAGCGGCCTTAGCCGACGGCGCCCCGATCTTATTTCCCGATTTAGCCACCAACGTGGCGATCGAATTCAATTTCGCCGACGCCGACCCCGAACTGATGGCCGAAGCCGAAGTTGTTGTCAGTGGCCGTTTTGTTAATCAACGCGTAGCACCAGTACCGATGGAACCTAACGGCATTGTGGTTGAGTTCGATAAAGAAAAAAATCTTTCCCTCACCGTCCCCACCCAAGCCCCCTTTGGGGTACGCGATCCAGTGGCTAAAGAGTTTGGTCTTGACCCCGAAAAAGTTCGGGTGCGCGCCCCCGCGGTCGGGGGTGGGTTTGGCGCTAAATCAGGCTGTTACGTCGAGTATCTTGTTGCCATCTCGGCCGCTCGCCAATTAGAGCGGCCAATCAAATGGACCGAAACCCGCTCCGAAAACATGCTCTCCATGTATCACGGCCGAGGCCAAATCCAGTACGTAGACATGGGGCTTAAACGAGACGGCACCATCACCGCAGTAAAAGTTCATGTGATTTGCGAGGCGGGGGCCTATCCGTCGGTGGGTGCTTTCTTGCCGTTTTTGACTCGCACTATGGCGCAAGGGGTTTATGAGATACCTAAAGTCGAATTCACTTCGGTGAGTGCGGCCACCAACACCACTCCCACCGCGGCCTATCGGGGCGCCGGTCGTCCCGAGGCCACCGCCTTTCTTGAGCGCATCATCGACATGGCGGCCGATGAACTTGAAATCGATCCGGTCGAGATTCGCCGCCGTAATTTCATTGCCCCCGAAAAATTTCCTCTCACTACCGTCACGGGGGCTAACTACGACGTGGGTGATTTCGATAAAGCTCTCACTGAGGCCTGTCGGATTTCTGGCTACGAAGAACTGCGAGCCGATCAGCGCTCACGGCGGGAACGAGGCGACACGGTCGAACTGGGAATTGGAGTTTCAACTTACGTTGAGATTACCGCTGGAGGCCAGTTCCAAGAGTTTGGCGCAGTCAAAATTCAATCCGACGGAACCGTCGAAGCCCGGGTGGGCACGTCCTCACACGGCCAGGGGCACGCCACTGCGTTTGCCATGATTGTGGCCGAACTTCTTGGCGTGGCTATGGAAGACGTGCGGGTGGTGCAATCCGATACCGCCTTAGTGCCGCGCGGTAGTGGCACCTCCGGGTCGCGCTCTTTACAGATCGGTGGCTCGGCTATCTATAACGCCAGCGTTGAAGTACTCGAGAAAGCCAAAGTGCTCGCGGCCCATCTTCTAGAAGCCAACCCCGATGACATTGTTTTGCACGACAATGCTCGGGTGGGAGTTTCCGGTGTTCCGGCCAGTGCTTTGTCGTGGGCCGACTTGGCCGCCGCCGCTCACGATCCCGCTCGTCGTCCCACCGAATGGACTGACGACGAGGGTCTCATGTCCGAACTCGACTTCAACCAAGGCGACGCAACTTACCCCTTTGGGGCTCACGTTGCGGTGGTAGAGGTCGATACCGAAACTGGACGAGTCAATCTATTGCGCCATATCGCGGTCGACGACTGTGGGCGAGTGCTGAATCCTTTACTGGTGTCGGGTCAACAACACGGTGGGGTCGGTCAAGGCGCGGCGCAAGCACTCTACGAAGGAGTTTCGTATGACAGTGATGGCAATCCACTAACCGGAAACCTAATGGACTACGCCATTCCTAGCGCCGCCGAGTTCCCCAGCTTTGAAGTTTCCAATACCGAAACCCCAACTCCACTCAACCCACTTGGAGCCAAAGGTATCGGTGAATCGGGAACCATCGGATCAACTCCCGCCATTCAAAACGCAGTCGTTGACGCGCTCTCGGCTATGGGCATTAGCCATGTTGATATGCCGCTGCTCTCTTTACGGGTCTGGCAGACAATCCAGGACACCCGAGCCAAATAACGAAGCGAGCCGAGTTGAGTTTCGCGCCGCTGCGGCTGCAATCAAATCAGTACCAAACTATTATCGATCACTGCCTTGACGATTTCCCTTGCGAGGCGTGCGGATTGTTAGTCGGCTCGGTTGATAAACACTATGAGCCCACCGGCGAAATTGACTCGGTGCACCCGTGTCGCAACGCCGACGAGTCCACTCGTACTTATACCGTCGACTCACGCGACCTTCTACAAGTCACGCGCCAAGCCGACGAAAATAATCTCCAGATCGTTTCGGTTTGGCATTCCCACACCCACACCGAGGCCTATCCGTCCGAAACTGATGTGCGCCAAGCGCTTGATCCGAGTTGGATTTATGTCCTTGTGAGCCTGCGTAATCCTCAACCCGAGGTGCGGGCCTACCGGATAAAAACTGGCCAAATAACCGAGATCGATGTGATTGTGAGCCCCGAGTAAGCCACCTCGCGCTTGCGGCAGCAAATACCTGACTTTTCGAATCAGGTTTCGGCTCTCCGCCTTGTACGCTTTAGGTATGGCAGTAGAAGTGAAAATACCAACCGTTATGAGGGCGAGTGCCGATGGCCAAGCGTCGGTTGATGGGAACGGCCTCACCGTGCGCGAGATTTTTTCTGACCTCGTAAATCGTTACCCTGGCCTCAAGGCCAACCTTCTCGACCAAGAAGGAAATTTGCACAAGTTCGTAAATGTGTACCGCGACGACGACGACATTCGGTACCTCGAAGGTCTCGATACTTCGGTCCCTGAAGGAGCCGTAGTATCGATTCTCCCCGCCGTCGCGGGCGGGTGAGGTCAGCGCCATGGCGCGCTACGAGAACATCCTGGGGGCTATTGGCAATACTCCATTAGTCGGAATTAGCCAACTTTCTCCTAATCCTGATGTTCGTATTTACGCCAAACTCGAAGGGCAAAATCCGGGCGGTTCGGCCAAGGATCGCATCGCGCTAAAAATGGTCGAACTCGCAGAGCGCGACGGACTGCTCAACCCCGGCGACACCATTATCGAGCCATCTTCGGGAAACACCGGAATTGGTCTTGCGTTGGTATCACGATTGCGGGGGTACAAGTTGCGAGTAGTTATGCCCGATAATGTTTCTATCGAACGCCGTCAACTTTTAGAAATCTTTGGTGCGCAAGTGATTACTTCCCCCGGAAGTGAAGGAAGCAACGGGGCTATTCGTTTAGCGGAAAAGTTGGCCACCGAAGATCCGTACTTGAAGATGTTGTTTCAGTACGGCAACCCGGCTAATCCTCTGGCTCATTACGAAGGTACGGGTCCCGAGATTTGGCGTGATTGCCCAGAGGTCGATGTTTTTGTCGCGGGATTAGGCACTAGCGGAACTCTCATGGGCGCAGGGCGTTACCTCAAAGAACAAAACTCGGCCATCAAGGTAGTCGCGGTCGAGCCTCCGGCGGGTGAACTAGTTCAGGGTTTGCGTTCTCTCGATGACGGTTTCATACCGCCAATTTTTGACCCCGAAATTTTAGACCGGAAGTTTATTGTTCGACCGCTTGAATCAATCGAGTGGTTACGGCGATTGCTCAACGACTGCGGTGTTTTTGCTGGCGTTTCTTCTGGAGCCTCGATAGCCGGGTCGGTAAAAATTGCCGAAGAAATGGATTCGGGAACAATTGTCACCGTATTGCCCGATGGAGGCTGGAAATATTTGTCCTCGGGAGCATGGACGGACGAGTTGGACGTAGTAGAAGAGCGCGCGACGCGCATCAACTTCTGGTAAAGCAATCAGTGATTGAACAAGGCGACGGAGATAACGATTTAGATATTGAGCGCGCGGCCAGTCTTTTGCGTAGCGATGCTTTGGTGGCCTTTCCCACCGAAACGGTTTACGGACTGGGGGGCAACGCTCGCTCGACTACGGCCATTAGCCGGCTTTACGCGGTTAAAAGTCGTCCCACCAATCACCCCGTAATCGTTCACCTCGCGCTCGATGCTCCAATCGATGAGTGGGCGGTCCGAGTTCCCGATTGGGCCAATGTGCTGGCCCAATCTTTTTGGCCGGGCCCTCTAACTTTGGTGTTGCCGAAACGGCCCGACGTTCTTGATGCCCTAACCGGCGGTCATCCGAGTATCGGTTTGCGAGTTCCCGCCCAAAAAGTAGCGCAGGCGCTGCTCAAATCTTTTGGCGACGGCGTGGCGGCTCCGTCCGCGAATCGCTTCGGTCGAGTTAGTCCCACCTCAGCCTCAGCAGTAGTTGCGGAGTTAGGAGACGAGATCGACTTCGTCCTTGATGGAGGAGCGTGTTCTCTCGGAGTCGAATCAACCATTGTCGACTGCACCAAGGTGAGCCCCACAATTTTACGACCCGGGGGAGTGACGAGAGAAGAAATAATCTCCGTGCTTGGCTCCGCAGTCTTAGTCAAAAATGCCGACGGTTCCACTCCGGCTCCGGGAACGCTCTCGACGCATTATTCACCTCAAGCTCGAGTCGTTTTGACCACCGCAAACGAATTATCCAACTCAATCAATTCTGAATCGCGTCCTGATTCTAAAGGAAAAACCCACATTGGATTGCTGGCTTTGGCCGATGATCTAAAATATTTCGATCAAACAAACAGCCCGGAAGTAATGATTCTCAATTCTCCTATTAACGTTAAACAGTACGCGCGAGTACTTTACGAAAGTTTACGAACGGCGGATACAAATAATCTTGCCGTGGTGATTGCCGTTCTTCCCCCCTCTAGCGGTTTAGGGGAAGCAGTATGCGACCGATTGACTCGGGCGGCAGCCAGTACAGACTTTGGTCTAAAAAGTGAAAAGATTATTTTGTGACCGAAAAAGGACCCATTGGATTATTTGATTCTGGCCTCGGTGGGCTTACTGTTGTTCGGGCACTAATAGATTTAGTTCCGAGCGAGTCATTAATTTATTTTGGTGACACCGGCCGGTTTCCTTATGGCCCTAAACCTCCCAACGAAGTTCGGGAGTACGCCCAACAAATCGGTGATTTGCTGGTCGAGCGTGGTGTTAGGGCGGTGGTGGTGGCGTGCAATAGTGCTGCGGCTGCGGCCTTAAATGATTTGCAGACTCGGCTGCCGGTGCCAGTCATCGGGGTTATCGAACCCGGAGTCAAAGCTGCTTTGGCGGCTACGAAAACGGGGCGCGTGGGAGTCATCGGCACCGAAGGCACGATCGCTTCTCACGCTTATACAAAAACTGCTGCGGCCCTGAGCCCGAAGGTAGAAATCTTTGCCCAATCTTGTCCCGGATTCGTTGAATTCGTTGAGGCGGGTGATGTCGATTCGCCCGAGCTGTACCAGTTGGCTCAAGAGCACCTCGCCCCGATTAAAGCGGCCAACGTCGACGTTCTGGTATTGGGCTGCACCCACTACCCCCTCTTGGCTTCTACGCTCTCTAGTGTGATGGGACCTCAAGTCGCCGTGATATCAAGCGCCCAAGCAACCGCGCGCGCGATTTCGGCTATCGAACCGAGATCGGAGCCTGATGGCACTCCTACCCGCCACTTCATTACCAGTGGTGACCCGAACACTTTCCACGCTTTAGCCACTCGATTTTTGGGGTCCGAGATCAACGACGTCGAAGAGCACTCATGGAGTTGACCGTGCTTGGTTGTTCTGGTTCATTTGGCGCGGCGCAAGCCAACGCGTGCAGCGGCTACTTGGTCCGTTCGGGTACTACCGCAATATGGATTGATTGTGGTGGTGGTTCTTTTGGTAACTTGCAATCCCATATTGATCCCGAAGATTTAACTGCGGTAGTCCTAACCCACGAGCATCCCGATCATGTAGCCGACATTTACGGGCTTCATGTTTTAATGCGCTACGGAATTTGTTCCCAGAATTTCCCGGTCTACGCGCCAGAAGGCTTGCCCACCCAGCTAGGTGCATTAGTGCACAACGACTGGGGCAACACTTTTGATTGGCGCGTCATTTCCGATGATCAAAAAATTGTGATTGGCGATTTAACCCTGACTTTCGCCCGCACCGATCACCCGCCGCTTACTTACGCAGTGCAAGTTGAGGGCGACGGCCGACGCATGATCTACACCTCTGATACTGGGCCAAAGTGGAACGTGGGCGCATTTGCCCCCGAGGCCGATTTAGTTCTTTCCGAAGCGACTTATTTACACTCAGCCAAATTGTCCGAGACCCATCTCTCGGCTCACGAAGCCGGTCTCGCCGCTCGGGCGGCTGGAGCGCAACGGCTTATGATCACTCATCTTTGGCCTCGAGTTGATGCCAACGATGCCGTAGCCGAAGCAACCGAATCTTTTGGCGCTCCCGTGGAGTTTGCTACCCCCAATCTTGTAACTAGCGTTTAATCGAAAGCCAACTACTAAAAGGGGAGAAAAATGGGAAGTCGTAAAGACGGCCGAGATCCTGATGCACTGCGGCCAGTCGTGTTTACTCGCGACTACACCGAGTTTGCTGCCGGGTCAGTTTTAGTGGAGTTTGGCCGGACGCGTGTTTTGTGCACCGCTTCAGTAGAAGAGCGGGTTCCGCCGTGGTTGCGCGGCAGCGGAAAAGGGTGGGTTACCGGTGAATACTCCATGCTGCCGGGTTCTTCGCCTGAGCGAGTTGGCCGGGAAGCGGCCAAAGGCAAACAGTCTGGCCGCACCCAAGAAATCCAGCGCCTCATCGGGCGCTCACTGCGGGCGGTAACCGACCTTGCTTTGTTGGCCGAGGTGCAAATAACTGTTGACTGTGATGTCCTTCAAGCCGATGGAGGAACTCGCACTGCTTCGATAACCGGTGGCTATCTTGCTTTGCACGATGCATGCTCGCGACTAGTAAGCGCAGGCACGATCAATGCTCATCCCGTAACTGAACCGTGCGCGGCCATTTCGGTCGGTATGGTCGGAGCCATGGGCTGTCTTGACCTCGATTATTCCGAAGATTCCACCGCCGAAGTTGATATGAACGTAGTTATGACCGGGTCCGGACGCTTCATCGAAGTGCAAGGTACCGCAGAGGGCCTGCCGTTCACCCGTCTCGAACTCGACCACTTACTCGGATTGGCCGAGGGAGGGATAACTCAGTTGTTCGATCTCCAGCGTTCGTTATTAGCCGCACCTCCCGCACCGCGGCGGTCATGACTCGTTTCGTTTTGGCTACTGCTAATCCAGCCAAAGCGCGTGAGATAAAAGAAGTGATACAAACTGAGTACGAAGACATCGAGGTGATTCCTCTCGATCCGAGTTGGCCTGAAGTCATTGAGGACGGCGCCACGCTCGAAGCTAACGCGCTACTAAAAGCCGACGCCGCTACGGCCCGGGCGCTCATCCCCGCTTTGGCCGATGACACCGGGCTAGAGGTATCTGCTCTCCAGGGGGCCCCGGGAGTCCGCTCTGCTCGTTACGCGAGTGACGAGGCCACCGACGCACAAAACATTGCCTTTCTTCTTGACCAGATGCGAACGGTGTCAGCCGAAAATCGTGCGGCTCGTTTCACCACGGTTGCGATAGCAAAGTGGCCCGACGGTAAAACCCTGCTCGCCACGGGTTCAGTTTACGGTGTCATCGCCGAACAACCACGCGGCGACGCGGGCTTTGGTTACGACCCAGTTTTCGTTCCCACAGAAGGCGACGGTCGAACTTTCGCCGAAATGTCGCCAGTCGAAAAGCATAAACTTTCTCACCGGGGTCGGGCGTTTCGTTCCCTTGCCCACAAGCTGGTCGACTTAGAACGGAGTGTCTGATGGCCGTTATTGATATTCCCGGTTTCGTTGCCGATTTAAAAGACCATTGCGTAGAACACGGGTTCCATGTTCACGACGAACGCCATTTCGTTGAAAGTTATTCATTACGCCAAAACTGGGAAGTAGATGTTCATCCTGAAGAAGCGTGCGAAGGACCGGTAGATCTTTATCTTGCCCTTGAGATCGATCCGCGAGTACTGCTGGGGTTTGAAGACTCAGTGATTGCTTTATCCGAAGTTGAAGACCCATCCGACGAGTACCAATTTCCTCTTACGTTTACCTGGGGTCTTCCTCCGTTGGCTGCCCCTCCAGATCTTCTATTGCTGGCTACTCAATTAGCGGGCATTGGGGGCACTGATTTACCCCTCGAAGTATCGGCCATTGACTCAATCCCCGCGGCTACCGATGCCCCCGAGCGTTCGCTACGAGTAGTGGCTCATCACCCCGTGTCGTTATTGAGCATCCGGCGAGGCGATGCGGTGTCGTGTGAATTACTCGAGCGCTGTTTAGTAGTAAGTCGGTTTTTGTTGGCGCAATCTGAAGACTGGAATCAGTGACGCCGGAAAAGCTCCTCGAGCGGCAATAATACCAAGGTGACCATGCGTACCGAGTGTCGACATTACGAAAGTCGCACCTATAACAACGGTGAAGTAGTCCGTAAATGTCGGGTTGATGCTGCTCCCGAGGCACCGTGGCGTTGCCCTGACGACTGTGTGCTTTTTGAACTGCGCATGATAGATGTGGGCTGGCAAGTGGGTTCGCTCGAGCGTCCCGAGAAAGCAGTGGAGCCCGAGCCAGAAGGACAAGACATCGCCGCTTTGCTCAATGAAGCTGAAGACATCGTCAACTCCGCCGCCCCCGAGATAATCGCCGAGGTTGATGGTAAGAAAAAGTCAAAGAAAAAGCGTAAGCGTCGCTGATTTCCGTCTCCTTGGGACTCGATCTCAGCGATTTCCCTAAGGGGCAACCAACGGTTAGCCGTATTCTGAGTGCGAGCGAAGGGACTCGAACCCCCAAGCCCCGAAGGGCACCGGGACCTAAACCCGGCGCGTCTGCCAGTTCCGCCACGCTCGCTTTTCCCAGTCTCTCACCAATCCGGCTATCGTGGCGAGGTCAAGAGTCCCCTCTAGAAAGCGAGCCGCTTGTGGCCCAGCAGATCCCCATGGTCGATTACTTAGTCCTCGACGGCGATCCTCATCTCGTCGCCCATGAATGTGCCAACTGCGGCGCACTTTTCTTCGATCGCCGTAACGCTTGCGCCCATTGCAGTGGAATTAAGTTCGTCCCTCGTGACCTAAAAACCACCGGGGTCGTGCGCTCGTTTTCAATTATCTATCAGGCGGCCCCAGGAGTTCCGGTTCCGTACGTTTCTTCGCTAGTCGATATCGATGGTGGGGGAGCAATTAAAGCCAACATCCTCAACATCGATCCCGACCCCGCCACCGTGGCACTCGGGATGAAAGTGAAAATGACCACATTCGTTAGTGGTACTGACGACGAAGGCACCGAAGCGGTCGCTTTCGCCTTTGAGCCCGCTAATTAATTTCGATTATTAGGAGAAAAAATGGCCGAAAACATTTGGGTACTAGGTGCAGCAATGACCAAGATCACTCGTTATCCCGACCAAGACGTAATTGATCTTGCGGCTACCGCTTCAATCGAGGCGCTCGCTGATGCCGGCGTCACCATGGCCGACATGCAAGTCATGGGCATGGGCAACATGTTTCAGGCCATGGTCGGACTAGGGCAATCAGTGCAGCAACAAATTGGCCAGACCGGCATTCCGGTTTACAACGTTGTCAATGCCTGCGCTACGGGTGCTACCGCGGTGCGTACGGTTCATCTGTCGATTTTGGCTGGTGAAGCCGACATGGGCATCGCGGTTGGTTGTGAGCAGATGGGGAAGATGGGTCTGTTGGGCCCGGGCGGGCAGTCCAAAGCTGAAAAGCACGTTTACGCTCCGGCGGGGCGTTACGGGTCGGTAATGGGCGCCGAAGGAATTTTGGGCACCACGCTCATGCCCGGAGTTTTTGCTCAAGCTGGACAAGAGTACGCCTACGAAAATGGTGGAGTGGGTTTTGAACAGTTTGCCAAGGTGGCAGAAAAAAACCATGCCCACTCGGTGCTTAACCCACTTGCGCAATACCAAAAGAAGTTCTCCCTTGAAGAGATCATGAACGCTCGTATGGTGGCCTATCCCAACACCTTGCCCATGTGCTGCCCTACTGGCGACGGTGCCGCGGCGGTAGTTCTGGTTTCTGAATCAAAACTGAAAACTTTGTCGTTGGAACAGCAACGCCGAGCAGTGAAGATAAGTGCCTCGGTGCTCACTAGCGATCCGTGGGTTGAGCGTGGTCAAGTTCAACCCGATGTCAATACTCTTACTCGCAATGCCGCCAAAATTGCTTACGAAAAAGCTGGTATTGGGCCTAAGGATCTCGACCTAGTCGAGTTGCACGATTGTTTCGCAACCGCCGAGTTGTTGCACTACGACAATCTGGGTCTTTGTGAGCCAGGTGGCGCCGGCGCATTTATTGACTCGGGCGCACCGTGGCGCGACTCGCCGGGAGTAACGGTCAATGCCAGTGGAGGATTGCTCTCTAAAGGTCATCCCATTGGCATGACTGGCGTCGCGGGGGTCTTCGAAATCACCACTCAACTTCGCGGTGAGGCGGGAGACCGTCAGATTGAAGGCGCCACGGTGGGCATGGCTCATGTGATTGGCTTGGGCTCTTCGTGCGGAATTCACATCCTCGAAAAGTCGGCCGCTTAGTTAAATCGCGGTCCATCCTCCATCGACGGGAATAACTACTCCGGTCACGTAACTGCTTGCCTTCGACGCTAAAAATAACAGCGCCCCGTCGAGTTCGTGTTCATCACCAGCGCGCCCCATGGGCGTGTGCTGGCGGAGCCATTTCATCGAGTTTTCGTCGCTAAACATGAGGTCGTCAGTCATCTCGCTACGAAACCAGCCGGGGGCGATGGCGTTAACTCTTACTCCTTTTCGGGCCCACTGAGCTGCCAGTTCGCGAGTCATATTTATAAGTCCACCTTTTGACGCCGCGTAACCGGCATCAGGTATTTGTCCAACTCCTACTAAACCAAAAATCGAAGCGATGTTTATAATCGATCCAGTTCGTTCAGCCGCAATCATGGTACGAGCCGCGAGCCGGGATAACTCGAAAGGCGCGATCAAGTTGACTTCAATCTCGTGGCGAAAGTCATCGAGAGATTCGTCGATAGCAAGAGCCGCGTTATTGACTCCCGCGTTATTTACGAGAACATCAATTTGTTGGTAACGCTCAATAGTGGCCGCCACCAACATTTCTGCTTGGCCGGCCTGGCTGAGGTCGCACTCTACGACTAGCGCATCGGTGAGTTCGCTTGCGAGCGAATCAAGTCGGTCGGTGCGTCGAGCGGCCAGCACCACTCGAGCACCAGCCGCGTTTAGTACCCGAGCAAAACGCTCGCCCAAACCCGAACTCGCGCCCGTGACTATGGCCACTCGGCCCACCAACTCAAATACTGAATCACTCATGGTGCGCCCCCAGGGACTCGAACCCTGAACCTAGTGATTAAGAGTCACTTGCTCTAACCGATTGAGCTAGAGGCGCTAGCCGACGAGCGTATCGGGCGTACGCTTCGTAGGTGGTGTTGTTGGGGGTCTAGTTTCTTGGACAGTGTCCGCATTGAGCCAATCGAAGATCGCCGGCGAAAGGGGTAAAAAATGGATGTAGTGGTAACTGGGGCCAGCGGTTTCATCGCCTCTGCTCTTTTGCCCGCGCTGCGAGCGGCCGGCCATCATCCCATTAGAGCCGTTCGGGGGAGAACGAGCGAGCCGGACTGCATTTCTTGGGATCCACTCGCGGGCACCATCGACGCAAGTGCGCTCGAAGGTGTGCCCGCAGTCGTTCATTTGGCCGGTGCCGGAATCGGTGATAAGCGCTGGACTGATGAGCGCAAAGCGTTGATCCTCGAAAGTCGCACCGTGTCTACTCGCTTGCTGGCCACCACTCTCGCCGGGCTTGCTCGGCCACCCAAAGTGTTGGTGTCATCTTCAGCTATTGGTTATTACGGAAGCAGGGGAGACGAAATTCTTACCGAGACCAGCGCTCCGGGCGATGAGTTTGTGTCTGATGTTTGTTTACGCTGGGAAGCCGCGGCCAAGTTCGTAACCAACGCTGATATTAGGTTGGCCATTATTCGCACGGGTCTCGTGTTGGGCAAGGACGGAGGGGTATTAAAACGACTCTTGACTCCGTTTCGCCTCGGGTTGGGTGGAAAAATTGGATCAGGTAAGCAATGGATGTCGTGGATCTCTTTAGTCGACGAGGTTAAAGCGATTATTTATGCGCTCGAAAATTCCGACCTTTCGGGCCCCGTCAATCTCACTGCTCCGAATCCAGTCACCAACTCAGAGTTCACCAAAACCTTGGGTGCGGTGCTCAATCGGCCCACATTTTTACCTACCCCGACCGCACCCCTCAAGGCTATTTATGGTTCAGAATTAGTTAACCATCTGCTCCTTGAAGGTCAACGAGTGATACCCGAACGCCTGCAGTCAACTGCAACTGGCGCTAACGGTTTCGTATTCACCCACCCCACACTCGAAGGGGCGTTGCGGGCACTTCTCCTAAGCCAGTAATGGGGTGACCGAGGGGTTTCGAACCCCCGACCTCCGGGATCACAACCCGGCGCTCTAACCGACTGAGCTACGGCCACCATGGTTACATTTTGTTCCTTGTGCTGACGTCTTTTCGACCCCGGCGCGCCCGGGAGGATTCGAACCCCCGACCTACGGAATAGAAATCCGCTGCTCTGTCCAAGCTGAGCTACGGGCGCTCACTCGTTCCCGGAATTACGAGTGTACCGGATGTCTGCATTCACGAGGAACCAAATTGGCGGGTACTACCCGCGCTTTTAGAGATCGGGCAGCCCTAAGTCAAGATTGGCGCCCTCTAGGCCACCGTCTATCTCTAATATTTTTCCGGTTATATAACTTGCCGCATCTGACGCGAGGTAAACCACGCCGGCCGCTATGTCTTGCACTTCACCCAGTCGGCGCAATGGAGTTGTTTCCGTCATCTCTTTACGCAGATCTTCATTGGTGAGCACTATCTCTAACGCTGAGGTGGCCACTGACCCCACGGCAATGGCGTTTACTCGCACCCGGGGGGCACAGTCTGCGGCCATCAGTCGAGTCATATGAGCCAGTGCGGCCTTGGCGGTCCCGTAAGCCACAAAACCTCGTTCTCGAATGCGCCCCATCGTGGAAGAGATATTCACTATCGATCCTCCGGTTTCCAATAAGTGGGGGAGCGCGTGTTGGCTAAGCGAAAAAGCGGTAGTGACATTGAAGTGAAATGCTTTTTCAAACATTTCCGTTGAGGTGTCCATAAACGGAGCGGGCATTGAACCCCCCGCGTTATTTATCACCGTATCAATACGACCAAATTCTTCTATCGTGGCGGCCACAAACGCCTCGAGAGTATCGAGATCGTTGACGTCGGCCGGGAAGATGAGGGCTTTACGACCCTGCGCCCGCACCTCAGCGCCCACTTCTTCGAGTTGAGAAACAGTGCGAGCAGTTAGAGCAACATGAGCCCCCGCTTCGGCGCAGGCTTGAGCGCACCCGGCGCCGATACCTCGTCCGGCTCCCGTGATCATCACCACTCGGTCGGTAAGTTTGAATTGGTCAAGAATCATGATTGGCAGGGTAGTGCCTCGAGCGGACTAATATCGCTTGTTCTTATCATCAATTATCTCCGAAAGGATAACCATGGCCGAAGTTACCGAGTTCACCCTGCACGTAAAGCCAGGTCACTACGAACAAGTAGCAGAGATTTATTCGGAGTTTGCTCACGACTATCTCGAAATTAATCCTTCGCTGATTAGTGTTTTAGTTGTCGGCGACCCGGGCCAAGGCATAGTGCGCGGTATCGGGGTATTCAATACTGCCGCCGACGCCGCGGCAGTAAACAGCGATCAGATCTTCGCTAACTTCAATGATCAAATCGCCCCGTTAATAAGCGGAAATCCCGAGCGCGTTTTACTCGACCTTTTGCACGCGTGGAGCAAAGTCTAAAACCTAAACGCTTAGATGCCCTTTAGGGCTGACGGCTCTATTTAGCGGCGACGAGTTGTTTTTTTAGCCGGGCGACGCTTCACCGCTTTCTTAGTGGTTTTGCGCTTCACCGTCTTTTTCGCCGGTGCTCGATTACCTAAAACCGCATCTTTGAATGCCTTAAGCGGAGTGATGCGCACTTTGCGAGAAGCTTTAATTCGAATTGCTTCTCCCGTGGCCGGATTGCGGCCCATGCGAGCTTTGGTTTGCCGGCGAATAAATTTAGCAAATCCAGAAATAATAACTGGCTCACCTTTAGATACGGTTTCGGTGACTTGGTCAACGAAAGAAGTCATGACCAAGTCAATGTCGGTCTTAGTCATTTCGGCTAGTTCTTTTCGGTCAGCCAGGGTGTCGATGAGTTGTTTACGGTTCACGTTTCCTCCAAGTCAATGGTTGTCAGCTTTCTTAAACTCCAGCATTACACCTTATGGCCCGGCTAAGAGGGATATTGGAGCGGGTGACGAGGATCGAACTCGCGTCATCAGCTTGGAAGGCTGAGGCTCTACCATTGAGCTACACCCGCAGTGCCGCCGAGGCTTGACTATCCGCCGGCAGTGGTCGGGGAGGGGGGATTCGAACCCCCGACCCCCTGCTCCCAAAGCAGGTGCGCTGCCAAGCTGCGCCACTCCCCGGCACCCCCTGACAATACGACAAAAACGTCCCTCTAATCGCATATTGGCCTCTTTTGACCGCAGATTTTATTTTCTTCACTTACTGATCAAATCTTCTATCTGGGGGTTTCGTCAGATAAATCTTGGTGCGGACGGGTAGCCTAATAGTCCCTATGGCCTCACTTTCAACCTCAATAGAGAAACTCGACAACAACAAAGTCCGTCTATCGGTCGCGGTCCCCGCCGACGAATTCGAATTGGCCGTGACGATTGCTTTTCGTAAGTTGGCTCGCGAAGTTCGCATTCCTGGATTTCGTCCTGGTAAGGCCCCCCGCGCACTACTCGAGAGTCGTCTCGGCTCCGGAGTAGCGCGTGAGCAAGCTCTGCGAGATGCTCTACCCGATTACTACGCCACCGCAGTGGCCACAGAAGCGATCGATGCTATTGCTTCACCCGAAATAGACATTACTGCGGGAGAAGAATCGGGCGACGTAAAATTTGATGCTGTAGTTGAAGTGCGGCCAGTAGTAAAAATTAAAGGCTACGAAAAAATTTCTGTATCCGTCGCCGATACGTCTGTCCCTAAAGAGGCGATTGCCGAACAGATAGATGCACTGCGAGAACGGTTTGCTGATCTTGAAGACTCCTCTAATCCGCTTACGAGTGGCGACTACGCCCAAATTGACATTAAAGCATCGTCTAACGGGGAGGCTATCGATGCGCTTAGTGCGACCGATTATCTCTACGAAGTGGGCTCAGCTCGAGTAGTACCTGAACTCGATTCAGAGATACTTGGTAAAAATATTGGCGACATTTTTGAGTTCACTGCCGATGTCCCTATTCAAGAAGGTGACGCTCCGAGCGTTTCGTTTCAAGTCTTAGTTAAAAGTTGTCAAAAAAAGGTTCTGCCTGAACTTTCCTCCGACTGGGTTAGCGAGGTGAGTGAATTCGCTACCGTGGCTGAACTCGAGGCTGATACTAAATCTCGCCTTGACCTCTACGCTCGCGTACAAGCCCAACTCGAAGGGCGAGACAAAATTCTTGAATCCCTAGCCAACCTGGTTAGTCAAGAAGCCCCCGAACCACTGGTTGCTCAAGAAATGGAGCGTCGACTTCACGATCTTCACCACCGCCTAGAGCCTCAGGGGGTTACGGTGCCGCAATATTTAGCCGCCACTGGGCAGAACCAAGAAACCTTCATCGCCTCGCTACGCGAAGGTTGCGGCCAAGCCGTCCGAGCCGATCTTGCTCTCCGTGCGGTCGTAGCCCAAGAGTCCATTGTGGTCGCCGACACCGAGGTGGAGTCCGAAATCGAACAACTAGCGCAGCGTATGGGGGAAAAGCCCGACGCGGTAAAAAAAGATTTGCAGCAGCGCGGGCTCATCGAAGCGGTACAATTAGATCTTGCTCGAGGCAAAGCGGTTCAGTTCCTGATCGACCACGCCACGGTCACCGATGCGGCCGGCAACGTAATCGACATGACTCCACCCGAACCACCGGAAGCCAAGAAACCCGAAGTCAAGAAACCCGAAAGTCAGGCAACAAAGACTAAAAAGCCAGCAGTTAAGAAAACCGCAAGTAAGGCAAATAAGACCAAGAGCACTAAAACGACACAAAAAGCATCAACTAACCAAGAGGAGAAAACCGAGTGAGTCAGCCCATCGAAAACTACTTAGTCCCCACCGTCATCGAACAAACCAACCGCGGCGAGCGGGCTTTCGATATTTATTCTCGCTTACTCAAAGAACGCATTATTTTCTTGGGCACTCCCATCGACGATGCGGTGGCCAACTTGCTTATTGCTCAGTTGCTTCATCTCGAAAGCGAAGAGTCTGATAAAGATATTTCGATTTACATCAATTCGCCTGGAGGCGAGATCACTGGTCTCTTCGCTATTTACGACACGATGCAATACATCAAACCCGATGTACAAACAATCTGTGTCGGTCAAGCTGCATCCGCGGCGGCCGTGCTGCTAGCCGCGGGAACCAAAGGAAAACGCTTCGCTCTTCCTCACGCCCGTATCTTGATTCACCAACCCAGTGGTGGTGCTTCCGGTCAAGCAATCGATATCGAGATTCAGGCCAAAGAAATTATGCGTATGCGCGAACTCCTTGATCGGCTTTTGGCTCACCACACTGGTCAAACCGCCGAAAAAGTTGGATCCGACACCGACCGTGACTTCATCATGAGCGCTGAAGAGGCTAAAGAATACGGGATGATCGATCAGGTGATCACTAACCGCGACCTGGCATCGGTAGCTGCGGCTGCCGGAGTTAAGTAAGCCGCAGTATTCATGGCTAAGTTTGGCGAAGGTGGCGACCTGCTTAAGTGCTCTTTTTGTGGAAAGAGTCAAAAGCAGGTTAAAAAACTCATCGCGGGTCCAGGCGTTTATATATGTGATGAGTGCATTGACCTTTGTAACGAGATAATTGAAGAGGAACTTGCGCAAGGATCCGATGTTCAGCTCGAAGACCTACCCAAGCCCCAAGAGATTTTCGAATATCTTGACGGTTACGTCATTGGTCAAGAACAGTCTAAGAAAGTTTTAGCGGTAGCGGTTTACAACCATTACAAGCGAGTACAAGCAGGAGCCTACGGCGACCCTGATGTTGAACTTCAGAAGTCCAACATCATGCTTATCGGGCCAACGGGTTGTGGGAAAACTCTTCTTGCGCAGACTTTGGCGCGATTGTTGAAAGTTCCCTTCGCTATCGCTGATGCCACTGCCTTGACCGAAGCAGGGTATGTCGGTGAAGACGTAGAAAATATTTTGCTCAAACTCATTCAGGCTGCTGATTACGACGTCAAGAAAGCCGAGACGGGCATTATTTACATTGACGAAATCGATAAAATCGCTCGGAAGTCAGAAAACCCATCTATCACTCGAGATGTTTCCGGCGAAGGAGTGCAACAGGCCCTGTTGAAAATCCTTGAGGGAACAACCGCTTCGGTTCCTCCTCAGGGTGGGCGCAAACACCCCCACCAAGAATTTATTCAGATCGACACCACCAACATCCTCTTTATTTGTGGGGGGGCCTTCGCCGGCCTTGACACCATTATTGCCAGCCGACAGGGGAATCGGGGCGTTGGCTTTGGTGCCGATGTTCGTCGCCCGCACGACAAAAATTTAGGAGAATTGCTCGCCGGAGTCCTCCCCGAAGATCTTCTCAAATTCGGCCTCATTCCCGAATTCGTTGGCCGACTCCCCGTGATCGGATCGGTTCACAGTCTTGATAAAGAAGCTCTAATCCGAATTTTGGTTGAACCCAAGAACGCCTTGCTGCGTCAGTTCCAGAAGTTCTTCCACTTCGACGACGTAGATCTGGTATTTACCGATGATGCTCTTGACGCAGTGGCCGACGAGGCGCTCAAACGAGGAACCGGCGCTCGCGGGTTGCGAGCAATTCTTGAAGAAGTCCTGTTAGAGGTCATGTATGAACTGCCTAGTCGTGATGACGTTGTCCGGTGCGAGGTAACTCGTGAAGTCGTTATCAATCACGATTCCCCCACCATCATCACCGCCGGCGAGGAGTCTGATCGTCGTTCGGCTTAAGCCCGCGGCTCACAATTCACGCCCGGCAGACCTAGATCTGAATCAGTTATCTAGACTCTGACTATGGCGGTCCCCGAAAAACCCACTCTTGACGGAATTGAAGAAACCTGGCTGCAATCGTGGGAAAAAAATGAAACTTATCGTTTCGATCGCACTCGCACTCGCGACCAAGTTTATTCTATAGATACACCACCGCCTACCGTTAGCGGTTCTTTGCACGTCGGTCATGTATTTTCTTACACCCACACCGATGCCATCGCTCGATATAAGCGCATGTGTGGGCGAGCAGTTTTCTATCCCATGGGGTGGGACGACAACGGGCTTCCCACCGAAAGGCGAGTGCAAAATCATTTTGGGGTCCGGTGCGATCCTTCCCTTCCCTACGAGTCGGGTTTAGTAGTAGACCCCCAAGTTGACGCCAAGGCCGCTACCCGCCCCATTTCGCGGCGTAACTTTATTGAGCTTTGCGACGAACTGGTTTCCCAAGACGAGAAGAAATTTGAAGAATTATGGCGCCGACTCGGCCTCTCGGTTGACTGGTCGCTTACTTACACCACTATTGGCCCCACCGCCCAAGCAATTTCTCAACGCGCGTTTTTAAACACTCTGCAACGAGGTGAGGCTTATCAAGCCGAAGCACCCACACTATGGGACGTTGACTTCCGAACTGCCGTTGCGCAGGCCGAGTTAGAAGATCGCGAGCGACCCGGTGCTTATTACGCTCTCCAATTTGTTCGTTCGCAAAAAGATCCGGTTGTAATCGAAACCACTCGTCCCGAGTTGCTGCCTGCGTGCGTAGCACTAGTTGCTCATCCCGACGACAAGCGCTACCAGCCAATGTTTGGCACTACAGTGAAAACCCCATTGTTTGGAGTTGAGGTTCCAGTACTAGCGCACCCGCTGGCCGACCCGGAGAAAGGTTCTGGGATTGCCATGATCTGCACCTTTGGCGATCTCACTGACGTTATTTGGTGGCGAGAACTCAATCTTCCGACCCGATCGATTATGGGTTGGGATGGGCGTATTCAGACCGATCCGCCAACAGAGTTTCCCGCCCCCAATGCTTCCAGTGTCTGGAGTGAGTTGGCCGGTAAAACTGTAAAAGCCGCTCAGGCCCGAATAGTCGAATTGCTGTCTGAATCGGGAGATCTTTTAGGTGAGCCTCGAGAAATTACCCACGCAGTTAAGTTTTACGAAAAAGGTGATCGACCGCTAGAGATTGTTACCACCCGTCAGTGGTACATACGCAATGGCGGGAGAGACCCTGAATTGCGTTCCGCTTTAGTCGAGCGTGGTCGAACGCTAAATTGGCACCCTGACTACATGCGCTCTCGCTACGAGTCGTGGGTCGAGGGACTTAATGGAGATTGGCTAGTTTCTCGCCAGCGTTTTTTTGGAGTTCCGTTTCCTCTTTGGTATCGCCTAGATGAGGACGGTGATCCAGTATTTACCGAGCCGCTTTTGGCTTCACTCGATCAACTTCCCGTCGATCCCGCTTCAGACGCCCCCGCGGGCTATAGACCCGAACAGAGGGGAACTCCGGGAGGTTTTATCGCCGACCCTGATGTCATGGACACTTGGGCCACGTCGTCGCTAACCCCTCAGATCGCTTGTGGCTGGGGCCAAGATGAGGACCTTTTTAATCGTACTTACCCAATGGACCTGCGCCCTCAGGCTCATGAGATCATTCGCACTTGGTTGTTCTCAACGGTAGTGCGGGCTCATCTTGAGTTCGACTGCTTGCCGTGGACCGATGTGGCGATATCGGGCTGGGTTCTTGATCCTGATCGTAAGAAAATGTCGAAATCGAAAGGCAACGCCTTAACTCCGCTACACGTACTCGAACAATACGGATCGGACGCAGTGCGCTATTGGGCGGTGAGCGGAAGACCGGGAACCGATACAGCTTTTGATGAAGGCCAGATGAAAGTCGGTCGTCGACTCGCCATAAAAATTCTTAACGCGTCCAAGTTTGCTCTAGGGGTAATGGACGGCGCCCGAATTGAAGATCCGGCCGCGGTAACTTCTCCTCTCGATCAGGCGCTCTTAGCGCAACTTGCGACATTGGTTGGGTCAGTCACCACTGCTTTCGATTCTTATGATTACGCTCGAGCCCTTGACCATACTGAGCGTTTCTTTTGGGGATTTTGTGACGACTACGTAGAGTTGGTCAAAGCTCGGGCTTACGGATCTTTTGGTGTCGAACAAGCCGCGTCGGCCCACGCTACGTTGCACTTGACCCTTTCGACGCTCCTACGTCTGTTCGCTCCCCATTTACCTTTTGTCACCGAAGAAGTTTGGTCATGGTGGCTCGAAGGATCAATTCATCAGACTCGCTGGCCTACGGTCGAATCAGTTCAAGAGTTCGCGGGCGAAGGCAATCCCGAGATTTATGAATTTGCGGGAGAAATTCTTGGTGCGGTTCGTAAGGTCAAGTCCGAAAGCAAAAGATCTCAGCGAGTGGAAGCGCAAACGGTATTGGTTAGCGATACTCCGGCCCGTATCGCCAACGGAAAGTTAGCCCATGACGATCTCGTTGCTTCTACGTCAGCTCTATCCCTTGAGTTTTCTGAATCGCAAACCCCCAGCGTCGTGGTTGAACTTGTCGTCGCGGAAGCCGAATAAAGACTGGCTAGTCGATGAATAGAGAAATGGGTTCTTGGTTAGATAGTCACGTAAATTTAGAGTCGTTAGGCCTTCCGCCGGGGACCTCACGCCGACAAGTCGCTCCCACTCTTGAACGCATTGAGGCGCTTTTGGCGCTTTTGGGGTCTCCGCACGTTGAGTTTCCGGCCATTCACATAACCGGAACCAACGGAAAAACCTCGACCGCTTTATTGGTCAGCGAGTTGTTGTCCGAAGAAGGTCTCTCAGTTGGTACTTACACCTCGCCTCACCTTGAAAGCATCAATGAACGGATCAGATGGAACACCACCCCGATCTCTGACGCAGCCCTAGATGACTTATTACAAAGAATCGCCACGGTAGAAGAATTTCTTATTTCTCCGCCGAGTTATTTCGAGATCCTCACTGCAGCCGCCTTTACATTTTTCGCTGATATTGCCGTCGATGTAGCAGTAATAGAAGTGGGGCTCGGTGGCCGATGGGATGCCACCAATGTTGTCAATGCGCCAGTAGCGGTAATAACGAATATTAATATTGACCACGTCGAATATCTTGGCCCCACGCGGACCGAAATTGCTGAAGAGAAATCTGGGATTATCACGGCGGGAAAAACTCTGGTGCTTGGAGAAACTGACCCCAGCCTGACCGAAATTTTCTCTCGCCGTAAGCCCAAAAAAATTATTACTCGTGATCAAGATTTTGGCGTAACTTCCAATCTTCCTGCGATGGGCGGACGTTTACTTAATATTTTCACTCCCACCACGCTTTACCCTGAAGTTTTTCTTTCCCTCCACGGATCCCATCAGGGTGACAACGCCAGCATCGCCCTCTGCGCTACCGAAGAGTTTTTTGGTCGCCCTGTGAATGAAGATGTCGTGGCCGCAGTTTTTGGACAAGCTCGCTCGCCGGGACGATTGGAAGTCGTCGGTCATCAACCACTAGTAGTTCTTGATGGTGCTCATAACGTGTCGGGTGCACTGGCGCTGCGCTCATCTTTAAATGAAGAGTTCGCGGCGGCTCCAACTATTTTAGTAATTGGTCTTTTGGGAGAGAAAGACCCCACGGAAATGCTGAGTGCGCTAGGTGTCCTTGATGTCAAACTTTTGATCTGTTGTTGTCCGCCTAGCCCACGAGCAATGCCTGCGTCGGAGTTAGCCGCCGCCGCCGTCGCTTTAGGCCTGGATAAGAGCAATATTTCAATCGTTGACGATGTTTTGGCTGCAGTTAAGTCTGCCCAAGATCAAGCCGAAGCCACCGATCAGATAATCGTTACCGGCTCGCTCTATGTCGTGGGGGAGGCTCGAGGCTCGTTCGGTGATAGCCACTGAACCGGCGACTAAGATTGAGGTCTTATGTCAACGAGAACCTTGGTGCTATGCAAACCCGACGCGGTAGAGCGAGGATTGGTCGGCGAGATCATTCGGCGCCTTGAAACCAAATCGCTGCGATTGGTGGCAGTAGAACTTCGTCAGATTGATGCCGATCTGGCGGGTAAACATTATGAAGAACATCGCGAGAAACCGTTTTTTGGCGAGTTGGTCGCTTTCATAACTCGCAGCCCGCTAGTAGCAATGGTGATCGAAGGTGGGCCCGATACTTGGTCGGTAGTGCGAGCGATGATGGGCGCGACCAATCCCCGCGAAGCTGCCCCAGGGACTATTCGGGGTGATTTGGCTCTCGAGACGGGCGAGAATCTTGTCCACGGGTCAGATGGGGTTGAATCAGCCGCTCGGGAGATAAAACTTTTCTTTCCTGAAATCAGTGTCGCTTAAGGGCGGTATATAACCCCAAATCATCAGGCCTTCCGGCGCTTTTGTCATTTGGCTGGATTATTCGGGTCATAAGTCGTAACCTTGTTTCTTGTGAAGAATTCTTGGTACAAAGGGGTTATTGGTCGTGACTTGGCTATTGACCTTGGAACCGCCAACACGGTGGTTTATGCCCAAGGCGAAGGAATCGTTCTCGACGAATCTTCCATCGTGGCCATCAATCGGCGTACCGGAGACGTGATTGCCGTTGGTGACGAAGCCAAACGCATGCTCGGCCGAGTTCCGCCCAACATTGAGGTTATTCGTCCGTTGCGAGATGGAGTTATTTTCGATTTCGATCTTTGTGAAAAAATGTTGCGCTATTTTATTCAAAAAGTGACCAACTCTTCGCGTTGGTCAAAGCCGCGAGTCATTATTTGCATACCTTCCGGAGTAACTGGAGTTGAGCGCCGAGCAGTTCAAGACGCAGCCGAATTTGCCGGTGCTCGCAAGCCTGTTCATGTCATTGAAGAACCCATGGCCGCAGCTATTGGCGCGGGTCTTCGCGTTCACGACCCCGCGGGGAACATGGTCGTTGATATTGGCGGTGGCACTACCGAAGTGGCGGTTATCTCCATGGGTGGCGTCGTTGCCAGCGAGTCAAGCCGAGTGGCTGGTGATGAGTTTGATGAAACTATAGCGGCCTACATGAAACGGGAGCACTCAATAGCTCTTGGAGAGCGCACGGTAGAGCAACTAAAAATGTCGGTCGCGAGTGCCTATTCACTTGAAGAAGAGTTCCACGCCGAAGTGCGGGGTCGTGACTTGGTGACGGGTCTGCCGCGCACGGTAGTCGTTTCAACTCAAGAAATTCGTGAGGCAATCGAAGAGCCAGTAGCTTCAATCATCGATGTCGTTAAGGCTACGCTTGATAAAACTCAGCCCGAATTAGCCGCTGACGTTATGGAGCGCGGCATTGTTCTTACCGGCGGCGGCGCACTTCTTCCTGGCCTAGATGCAGTAATTGAGCTTGAGACAGGAATGCCAACCCGCGTGGCTGACAATCCACTTTACGCCGTGGTCTTGGGTTCTGGTCAGTGTCTAGAAAATACTGGCGCTCAATCAGAGATGCTCTTCGGCGACTTTAACGATTAGTCGGGCGCTGCACTGCGCCCATGGCTTTCGTAAAACGCAATGTTCGTTGGCAACCAATTCTGGTTGTCCTATTAGTTGCCGCTCTTTTACTGGTTGCCCTTGACCAACGCGGGAGTGGACCGATAACGGCGGTTAAGCGAGTTGCGCGCGAAGTCATTTCGCCTGTTCAAAATGGGGTTAATTCAGTCTTCAATCCAGTGCGCGATCTATTTGACGGGGTGATTAACTATGGCCAATTACGAGACCGAAATTTAGATCTGAAAAGAAAAAACGAAGTTCTTCAAGGCAAACTATTGCGCGAACGAGCGGTTGGCTCCAAGGTCGGCGAGTTAGAAAAACTTCTTGATTTGCCTACGTTCGAAGACGCCACTGGAGTGGCTGCTCGGGTGGTTGGCGGGTCGCCCAGCAACTTCGAACGCACAGTTTCGATTAACAAAGGAACTAGCAGCGGAATCCAAGTTGGACAACCAGTAGTAGCTGGTGCTGGTCTTGTCGGTAAAGTCACTGCGGTGTCGCGGACGGTATCAACCGTTACTTTAATTAATAGTTCTGGTTTTGGAGTCGGTGTTCGTTTAGAGAATAGCAACGAGCAGGGAATAGCCGAAGGAAAATCAGGCGAAAATCAAATGAAACTCTCATTTCTTACTGATGTTAAAATTGTAGTGAAAAAAGGTGAGTTAACCTTCACTTCCGCAACCACCGATGCCGTGTTTCCTCCTGACATTCCAGTGGCTCGAGTTGTTAGCAGTCAAAAGTTAGCTGGCGCTCTTGAGCCCACCGTTATTTTGGAGCCAGTAGTGAATCTAGATGACCTAACTTATGTGAAAGTTCTGCGGTGATAAGAAAATGATGCAACGCCGTTTAAGAGTTTTACTCCTTGTTTTTAGTTTGGTTATTTTGCAGACAACTATCTTTACTCACTTACACGTTTTTGGGGCAATCCCGGACTTATTGCTAGTAGCAACAGTGGCTGTGGCCTACAACGAAGGACCTCAGACGGGGGCGCTGTTCGGATTTTTTAGTGGGCTGGTGTTGGATCTTTTTCTCGTCTCCCCGTTCGGTTTATCGGCGATCTCTAACTCGGTTACTGGTTGGGCCATCGGAACATTTCAAGCCGGAATGGCTTTTCAAACTCGACGTACGCAAGTTTTTTTGGCCGCCCTAGGGGGAGTCATCGGCGGGACAGTTTTTATGGTTGTCGGTGGTGTGGTTGGTGTGGCGGGATACCTTTCTCTCTATTCAGTGCAGGTAATTGTGGCCGGATCGATTTGGGACGCAGTGGTTTCTGTGCCGATATTTATGTTTGTCCACTGGGCGTTAATGACTGAGCACCTGCGCCGTTACTGAGCCCTGAACTAAAAATCCTTTATTTCGTAAGTAGCATTGATACCTGTGACCAATTCTTCGCCGCGCCTCGGGGCGTCGGGAGACCCCGCAATTTCTCGTCGGCGGTTTCTTATCGCCGGCGGGATTACCGTCGCGGGGTTGGCGGTAGTGGCCATCAACCCGTTTGATTCCGGCGACTCTAATTATTTCGCTCCCACTTTAAGTGGCGCGGGCCCGTTTCCTGATCCAACTAAGCACACCTTCGATGTGGTCATTAAGTCTGGGCGAGTAATGGACCCCGAGACCGGTTTCGACGAGATTGCTGATGTGGGTATTGACGGCGCAACGATTACCGGCATCTCGGCGCCTTCGTCGGGAGAATCTTCGCTGCGAGGTCGTTCAATTATCGATGCCCGAGGGTTAGTAGTGGCGCCCGGATTTATAGATATTTTGAGTTACGCCCCCAACCCGTACGGGATTTGGTTCAAGGTCGCTGACGGTGTAACTACCAACCTGGGCTTGCACGGCATTCAAAGTCGGGCGGAAGACTTCTTTTCCACTTATGGCTCATCGGCCCAGCGACCGCCTACTCACTACGGCGGAGCCTTTAGTAATCCTTGGACCCGTTCACAACTTGGACTTGGGGTTGATGATGCATCTTCAACTAAGCAAATCGATGCCCTAGTAGCCACGTGCGACGAAGACTTGCGGAAAGGTTACGTAGCCGTTGACTTTGAGCCCGAGTACACGCCTGGAGTTGGTTACGATGAGATCAAAGCCTTAGCTGAAGTTGCCAAAAATCACAATGTTCCGGCAACTTTCCACGCTCGTTACTCCGACGACATGTCGCCCGGCACTAATGCTGAAGCATTAGCGGAAGTCCTCCAAATCGCTCAAGAAACCAAAGCCCAAGTCCATGTCGAGCACATCATAAGCACGGGTGGAACATTCACTATGGCCCAGTCGCTTAAAACTCTCAATTCGGCTCGCAATGATGGAATCAGTGTTACTGCGTGCATGTATCCCTATAATTACTGGGCAACATATTTAGCCTCAGCTCGGTTTAACGACGGGTGGCAAGAACGGTTTCACATTAGTTATAAAGACTTAGCCATTGTCGGAACTGGTGAGCGACTGAATGCATCGACATTTGCGAAGTATAAAAAGCAAAACTCACTTTGTGCGGCTTTCGCTATCCCTGAGTCTGACGTAAGAGAAGCGCTGCAAACTCCATGGGTAATGCTGGGGAGCGACGCCATCTTGGAGCCCGGCAACAAAAACCACCCCCGATCTACTGGGTGTTTTGCCCGAGGAGTAGGGCGTTACGTTCGGGAAGAAAAAGTATTAGATTTAATGCCCGCCTTAGCTAAAGCCACCATTTTGCCCGCTCAACTGACTGAAAAGGGTGCGCCCATCATGCGCCAAAAGGGGCGAATGCAAAAAGGGGCCGACGCCGATGTCACTATTTTCGACCCCAAAACTTTACTAGATCTTTCCACGGTAGAAAATCCTGGGGTTGAGTCAAAAGGAGTTAAGTACGTTTTGATTTCTGGGCAAGTAGTCAGAAATCCGAATGGAAATCAAACTTCCGTCCGCCCCGGCTTACCCGTCACGCGCCAGAAGGCTTCGGTATGAACAGTACTAACAGCCACTCTCGATTGGCGATAGTCGGTGTCGTGATTATTTCATTATTTTCGGTGTTATTTATTCGTCTGTGGTTTTTACAGGTCGTATCTACCGACACTTACGCGGCCGAGACTAAAGCCAATCGAATTCGTGTTATTTCTGAGCCCGCTATCCGAGGAAATATTCTCGACCGCAACGGTAAAGTCATAGTTAAAAGCGAATTAGTCAATAGTGTTCAGGTTCGTCGGGGTATAACGGACCAAGAGCGCAAGGCGGTGGTGCCCAGACTGGCTAAAGCCATAGGTAAATCAAAAGAATACGTGGATAACCGGCTAGACAGTGTCAAGTTTTCGCCCTATCAACCGGTACCCATTATCACCAATGTCCCTTACGACACTTTGGTTTATATAAAAGAACGACCTGAGTTGTTCCCAAAAGTTGATGTAGTGCGTCGTTCGGTTCGGGTTTACCCTGACGGGTCAATAGCACCTCATCTTTTAGGATACGTCGCGGCAATTAATAAAGAAGACCAAAAACTTTTCCCGGACGACAAGTACGGGCCCGAAGAGAACATAGGTAAAGACGGAATAGAACGCATGTTTGAAACCGAACTTCGCGGCAAACCGAGAGAGCGTAAGTTTGAGGTTGATAGCCGAGGTCGGCTGATTAGAGTTTTGAAAGATCAACCTGCGGTGGTGGGTAATGATGTTCAACTAACGGTCGACCTTGATGTGCAAAGAGTGACTCAAGAATCGCTTGAGCAGGGAATGCGGGCTGCAGGGGGACTTAAAAACACTGGAGAAAAGCGCCGGTACGAGAACTTTAAGGCCAGCGGGGGAGCGGCCATCGTGCTCGATGCTCGCGACGGATCGGTCGTGGCGTTGGCGTCCGCCCCGACGTTCGACGTAAGTAGGTTTACCGACGGAATCCCTATCGAGGAGTACGCCAAAATTAAAGACCCGGCCAGTAATTTCCCGCTGCTTAATCGTCCGATCCAAGGTCAGTACGCCCCAGCCTCGACTTGGAAACTATTTTCGTCTATTGCCGCTTTGGAATCGGGGGTAGTAACTCCTGAAGAAGTTATCTACGATCGTGGTTTTGTTGAGTTTGGTAACCCACCCCAACGGTTCAACAACGCTCAAAAACAAGCCCACGGAGCCGTTACGCTTGAAAGCGCTCTAACGGTGTCGAGTGACGTTTATTACTACACCATGGGTTTCCGGTTTTGGAAGTATTTTTCTAATCGCAATACTGGTTCCAAGAACCTTGCCAAAGGTTACGCGATTCAAGGGGTGGCTAAGCGATTCGGTTTTGGCCAACCAACGGGGATCGGGCTTGCCAACGAGGCCACTGGGCGAATCCCAGATGAAAGTCTTAAGATTAAATTCAATTCCCAAAGTCCCGACCCTTTTGCTAAAGAGTGGCTACCTGGTGATAGTGCCAACTTGGCTGTTGGTCAGGGAGATTTGCTTGTGACTCCACTTCAAGAAGCAGTTGCTTACTCCGCTTTTGCTAACGGGGGGACTTTATATTCGCCTCGCTTAGCCAAAGCGGTGCTGAGCCCCGGGGGGGAAACTATTTTGCGGAAACTACCGATTGAGAAGCGGGGTCAAGTTAAGTTGACGACCGCTATTCGTGATGCCATTATGCCCGGTCTAATCGGGGCATCGCTTCCTAACGGTAACGGAACCGCTAGTGGAGCGTTTGCGGGATATCAAGGCATGGAAGTAGCGGGGAAAACTGGTACTGCCCAAGTAAATGACAAGCAAGACACTTCGGTTTATGCAGCCATAGTTAACCCCAATCCAGCCCCTGACACCGATCAACCGCAGTATGTGGTTGTGATTTTTGTTGAACAAGGTGGTAACGGGGGGTCGGTAGCCGCCCCGATTGCTCGTCGTATAATTGAATCACTTAACGGAAACCCTAACCCACCATCAGTGCGTTTGGTCTATAACAAAAACGACTAATGACGACTTCATTTGAACAACTCTCACCCCGTTCTCGCCGCCGTCGCGCGGTAGGAAAAGAGACGGGCTTTCACAGTTGGACTGAAAATGCTGACTGGTGGCTTCTCGGATCGGTATTGGGGCTAATCGCTCTGGGTTTCGTGATGATCTATTCGTCAAGTCGATCTATCGTGATCGATGATCCGCTTTACTTCGTAAAACGACAAAGCGTGGCATTAATTGTCTCGCTGGGTGTGTTTTTTCTAATTATGCGTATCGATTACCGTCGTTTCAGTTCGTACTCGTTGGTGGCCTATTTAGGTACTTGTATCGCTCTTTTTCTTGTCCTCACCCCCTTCGGTTCAGATTCTCGGGGCGCTCAGGCGTGGTTCCAACTTCCCTTTGGGTTCCAACTTCAGCCGTCCGAATTTGCCAAAGTTATCCTCATCATTGCGCTCGCAGGATTCGTAAATCAACATCGCGATGAGATAGATCCATGGCGCCTCACATTGATCGTAGGCGTGGCGTTGATTCCGCTCGCGCTCGTACAACTACAACCTGATCTCGGTACCAATATGGTTCTGTTGTCAATGGTGATCGGTCTTTTGGCGGTAGCCGGAGTAAAAGGGCGTTACTTGCTGATCTTGATGATGCTGGCCATTACGGGAGTGTTCGTTGTTTTAAATCTTGGAATACTCAAGCAGTATCAGTTAGATCGACTTACGGTTGTTTTAGACGGAGGAGATAAAAAAGAAGGTGCTTCTTACAATCAAGACCAGTCTAAGAAAACTATTGCTACTGGTGGTCTTACGGGGCAAGGTCTTTTCAAGGGCCCCCAGACTCGTCTCGGCTTTGTCCCCGAGCAGCAAACCGACTTCATCTTTACCGCCGCGGGAGAAGAGTTTGGGTTTGCCGGTACTTCGTTGATTCTTACTTTATTCGCCATTGTCATGTGGCGGACTTGGCGAATAGCCAACCTTTCGGCTGATTTCTACGGGACGCTGATTTGTTCGGGCGTTCTGGCGGTGTTCGTTTTTATGGTTTTTGAAAACATTGGTATGACTATGGGCATTATGCCAATCACGGGAATTCCGCTTCCGTTTATGAGTTACGGGGGTTCGTCTTTGGTCACGTGTGTAGCGTGTATTGCTTTGGTTGCCAATGTGCACGCCAACCGGTTTTCGTAAGTTGGCCAACTCGGCTAATCTCAAACCGTTATGAATCATGAGCTCGAGACCGATCTATGGCCCAAGATTGAACCCCTTTTAAGTCGGGTCGAAAAACCGGCGCGCTACATCGGAATGGAGCAGGGCGCCCTCAGCCCGAGACACAGAGAGTCCGATGTTTCTTGGCTTTTGATCTATCCCGATACTTACGAAATCGGGCTTCCTAACCAAGGCCTCCAAATTCTCTACGAGATTCTCAATGAGCGCGACGATGCTACGGCGGAACGGGCTTACGCACCGTGGGTTGATCTAGAGGCCGAATTACGGGCTAAAGGAATACCGCTTTTTTCGGTGGACACCCATCGTCGGGCTGATGCTTTCGATGTTTTGGCCTTTAATCTTTCGGCTGAACTGGTTTTTACTAATTTGCTCAACTGCATTGACTTAGCCGGATCTCCGGTACGCAGTTCTGACCGCCACGATCATGATCCAATTGTGGTGGCCGGCGGGCATTCCACCTTCAACCCCGAACCTCTCGCGGATTTTGTCGACGCTTTTGTTATGGGCGAAGGCGAAGAAGTGGTAGGCGAAATGACTGAAGTTCTGCGGGAGTGGAAGGCCAATAAAAAACACAATCGTGAAGGGGTGCTACGCGAACTGGCTTCAATCCCAGGAGTTTATGTGCCCTCGCTCTATGAGGTTGCTTACGACGGTCCCCACATTGTCGAAGTTAAGCCTCTTTACCCAGGAGTTCCTGAGCGCATCGAGAAACGCACAGTTAGCGATTTAGGAGACTGGCCGTATCCTAAAAACCAACTAGTCCCAGTAATGGAAGTAGTTCACGATCGTTTAAACGTAGAAGTCTTTCGAGGTTGCACCCGGGGCTGCCGATTTTGCCAAGCCGGGATGATCACTCGGCCAGTTCGCGAGCGTCCCGCCGAGCAAGTGCGCACCATGGTGCGAGACGGACTGCGGCGCACCGGTTATGACGAAGTTGCCCTCACTTCGCTATCAACGGCCGATTTTTCGGGAATTGAGGGCATCGTGCGGGGGGTTATTCAAGATCAGACTGGTACTGGAGGAGTGGCGGTATCGCTTCCGTCTTTACGAGTAGATGCATTTACCGTAGGAGTGGCGGCACAAATACAGAGTGTTCGCCGAACCGGCCTTACCTTTGCCCCTGAAGCCGGTAGTTGGCGGCTGCGTAAGGTGATCAACAAGTTAATCACTGAAGCCGATCTTTACGACTCGGCTGAAGCAGCTTTTTCTAACGGCTGGAGGCGGATAAAACTTTATTTTTTAACTGGTCTACCCACTGAACTCGACGAGGACACGCTCGGGATCGCTGAGTTAGCCCACAATGTGGTGGCCATCGGCAAAAAACATAACAAGAGTGCCTCGTGCACCGTTTCGGTAGGTGGTTTTGTTCCTAAAGCCCACACACCGTTTCAGTGGTTTGGTCAAAACTCAATTGAAGAAATGTACCGAAAAGTAAATCTTCTCCGTGATGCTACCCGTAACTCCAAAGTCCAACTCAAGTGGCACGACCCAGAGGCGAGTTTTGCCGAAGGAATTGCTAGTCGCGGCGACCGAAGAATTGGCCGAGTAATCGAACGAGTTTGGCGAGCGGGCGGTACATTCCAAGAGTGGAGTGAGCACATGGATATCAATCGCTGGACTGATGCCATGGCAGCAGAAGGACTCGATGCCAATTGGTACGTAACTAGACATAGAAACGAAAATGAGATATTGCCGTGGGATCACATATCGGCCGGATTGCACCGAGACTTTCTTTACCAAGAGTGGCGAGCAGCTCTGAACGAAAACGGCCTACCCGATTGCCGATGGACTCCGTGTTACGACTGCGGAGTTTGTACGGGGCACTCACTCGAACATGTGGTGGCATCAAGCGTCGCTCCAGCCGGTGGAAGTCAAGGGACAGGGCAAGACTTGTCTACGGGGGGATCAGTCCCCGTCGACTTCAAGGGGGTTGTCGGTGCGCGGTGACCTTGGATTCCCAATCCGGCTGCGTTATTCAAAACGGGGCAAGATTCGCTTTGCGTCGCATCGCGATTTGGCCCGCAGTTTTGATAGAGCTTTTCGAATCGCCGAACTACCCCTAGCCTTCACCCTGGGGTTTTCTCCTCGCCCCAAGATCAGTCTGGGCTATGCGCTTGGGGTGGGTCATGAAAGTAACGCGGAATATCTAGACATTGAACTCCTGTCTCCGGTTGATATAGAGCCTTTATCGGCCCGCATCGGCGAGGCCTTGCCCGATGGGGTTAGCATTGACGGTGTTGTATCTCTTATTCCTCGGGCTCCGGCCCTTCAAGAAGCAGTGACTTTGGTAGCACTTGAGCTTTATCTAGCCGACATGAAACCTTCATTAGTTGAGCAAGTAGTGCAAGACGCTAACAATCGTGACGAAATTTGTGTTGCTACAACCCGTAAAGGTCGTTCAATCACCGAAGACCTTCGACCAGGAATTAAATATATGGAGTTTGACGGAACCAATATCTCCCTCGAGGTGGTAACTCAGCCTCGAGGCTTGCGCCCTGCCGATATCGCCCGGGCGTTGCGAGAAATATCGAATACCCCGACAGGAACCGGCGAAGACCGAGTCTTGCGGACTCATCAATGGATTGAGCGCGACGGCGCGCGGCTGTTGCCGCTAGAAGCCGATCGGGCTACACCAGCCACAAACGTGGCCGGTGATATCAGTAAAGGAATTTCTAATGACCGAGGACAAATTTCCGGACGGCTCGCCCGCGACGCCGACTCCAGCGACACCCAGCAACGAAGCGGAACCCAGCAACTCGTCTGAGCCAAGTACTGATTCGACAACTTCGTCTACCGGGACACCGCCAAGATCAGGGTCGCCGAGGCGTCGGGGTCGACGCGGGGGGCGTAATCGCAATCGTTCGAGTGCGGCTCCTTCCAATACGGGAGCCAGAGCCCCGGAGTCCAACGACACACCCCTCGACACCGATATTAAGGGCGATTGGCGCAGCCCCGAGGCCGATCGAGGTTTAACTAGTGACGACATTGCCACCGATGCTCGTGAGGATGCTGGTTTAATTTCGTCGGATAAACCCAAAATTGGTGACTCTCGTCCCGCTCCGCAAGTTGTAATTCCCGAGGTTGTTAGCGAACCCAAACCCGCCCGCCGTCGCCGTCGAGGCGGGCGCGGGCGCGGATCGTCCCAAACAAATAGCCCCAATACCTCGTCCCCGACTCCCGCCCGAGCTGACGCGCCCGACGATGTTGTGCGCTCCGATTACGGTGAGGTGAGTTCGAGTGGGCTTGATGATCTTGATGAAGCCACCCTTGCTCGTCGTAAAGGTCGCACTCGCAAGGGTCGGCCCGCCGGCCGGTACACAATGTGTGTGCACGTGCGTGACAACGGTCACGTCCACACTGCGCTGCTAGAAGGTCGAGTGTTGATTGAGCATTCGGTTAGTGGAGCGGGCGATCCAGATACTTCGATTGACGGAAATATTTACCTTGGTCGAGTGCAAAATGTGCTTCCGGGAATGGAAGCCGCTTTCGTTGATATCGCTACTCCTAAAAATGGAGTTATCTATACCCGCGACGTAGCTTGGGACCGTAATGAGTTTGAGGGCCAGACGCCAAAGATTGAGGGACTGTTAAAAAATGGGCAAAACGTAATTGTCCAAGTGACTAAAAATCCCATCGGAGCCAAAGGCGCACGTCTGACACAAGAAGTCAGCCTTTCGGGTCGATTCGTCGTTATGGTGCCCAACGCTTCGGACACCTACGGTATTTCGAAACGACTTCCTGATAATGAGCGCAAACGACTCCGCCGTATTCTCGACGGGTTGCGCCCACCTGACGCGGGCTTGATTGTTCGTACTGCAGCTGAAGGAGCTTCGGCCGATGAGCTTGAGCGCGACATTCAGAGACTTCGCCAGCAGTGGGAACAGATATCCGAACTAGCCAAGCGTTCAAATTCTCCTCGGCTGCTTTACCAAGAGCCAACTTTGGTATTGCGACTATTGCGAGAAGAGTTCACCAAGGAATATCGCGGCGTTGTCGTTGATAACCGAGAACTTTACGAGGAAGTCAAAACCTACATTGAGGCCGTCACTCCGGAATTATCAGAACGGATCGAGTATTACGACGAAGAGGCTGAAGGTATTTCGGTATTTGAGCACTGGCACGTGCAAGAGCAGTTGCTTAAAGCACTGGATCGTAAAGTTTGGCTCCCGTCGGGGGGCTCGCTAATCGTCGAACGCACCGAAGCATTAACGGTGATCGACGTCAACACCGGGAAAAATGTTGGTAAATCGAACCTTGAAGAGACCGTGTACCGCAATAATCTTGAAGCGGCCGCAGAAGTGGCCCGTCAACTCAGGTTGCGTGACATCGGTGGCATTATCGTCATCGACTTTATCGACATGGAAATACGGGCAAATCGTATACGGGTGACCGAAGCACTGCGAGAGGCTCTCGCGCGCGACAAGACCCGGACGGAAGTTTTTGAGATTTCTGATCTCGGTTTGGTCGAAATGACCCGCAAACGGGTTTCGGAGGGGCTTATTGAGTCGATGAGCCAAGGCTGCCCAACGTGCGATGGTCGGGGCTATGTCCTCGACGAGACCATGCTGGCGGAGATGCAGTAACATTGACCTCCATGTACGCAGTAGTCCGCACCGGTGGAAAACAGTATCGAGTTGAATCAGGTCAGACCCTTGAGGTTGAGCGTCTGGGCAGTTCTTCAGCCGAAGTCGATCTTGCTCCAGTTTTGATAGTTGATGGCGACCGAGTCCTCGCCACCCCAGCCGAACTCAGCGGTGCGCGCGTAAGCGCCAAAGTAGTGAACGAAATCCGAGGTAAAAAGATCCACGGATTTACTTACAAGAACAAGTCGAATCAGCGCCGCCGGTGGGGTCACCGGCAAAATTATTCGGTTATCGAGATCACCAACATAACGGTTTAACTAAGGAGTACCTGTGTCAAAGAAAAAGGGCGCCGCATCATCCCGTAACGGTAGAGACTCCGCGGCTCAGCGGCTAGGAGTAAAAGTTTTTTCTGGTACTTCGGTCACTTCGGGGTCAATCATCGTGCGCCAGCGCGGAACCCGTATCCACCCGGGCGACAATGTTGGCCGTGGACGCGACGACACGCTATTTGCGGTTGCCGACGGCGTGGTTCAGTTTGGTAAGCGCAAAGGCCGCCGCCTGGTTGACGTAAAACCGAGCGTCTGATTCATCACTGAGCGGGTTTTCGCTCGCCAGAAAATCTTCGCCCTGCCTCGCTAGGTATATCTATCCTTGATTGATGGCTCAGACAGAGTTCGTAGACGAAGTTCAGGTCAACTTACGCGGTGGTGACGGAGGAGCCGGCGCGGCCAGTTTTCGGCGGGAGTCTCACGTTCCTAAGGGTGGGCCTGATGGTGGCGACGGCGGCTCGGGGGGAGACGTTTTAGTAGTTGCCGACCACAACACCGCTTCCTTGCTTTCCTATCGCGACCATCCTCACCGCCGCGCCGAATCTGGAAAACACGGTTCGGGACAAAAACGCCACGGCGCCAGCGGTAAAGATTTGATTGTTTCGGTTCCAGAAGGAACGATTGTCCTTAGTCGCGACGGAGAGATCCTGGCCGACTTGGTTAGTCACGGAGCCTCTTTCGCTGCTGCCCGCGGCGGTCGCGGCGGTCGCGGCAACGCTCGCTTTCTTACCAATGCTCGTAGAGCTCCAAGTTTCGCTGAGCAGGGTGAATACGGTGAAGAAGTTTGGCTGCGCTTTGAAGTAAAACTTCTAGCCGACGCGGTATTAGTTGGATTCCCTAACTCAGGAAAATCGACACTTATTTCGGCGGTAAGTGCGGCTAAACCCAAAATTGCTGATTACCCGTTCACTACCCTTATTCCTCATCTTGGTGTAGTGCGCTTTGGCGAACACGAATTCGTTTTAGCTGATATTCCTGGTCTCATTGAAGGAGCAGCCGAAGGGCGAGGTTTAGGTCACACTTTCTTACGCCACGTTGAGCGTGCTCGAGTATTGATTATTTTGGTGGATCTCGCTAGCACCGAAGAGCGCAGCCCAGAAGAGCAAGAAAAAATCTTGTTGTCCGAACTAGAGCGTTACCGACCCGACCTGCTGGAACGGCCGCGCCTAGTTGTTGGCAGCAAGTCCGATGTAGCCACGGTGGAGTTTTCGGGAATGAAACTGTCCGCCGTAACCCGCTCGGGGCTCGATAGTTTTCTGGGAGCTCTATCTACGATTATCGAATCGGCTCGTTCTAATGATTTGATCGCAGAAAGTTATGCCGTTTTACGGCCTCGAGAAGAAGGTTTCTCGGTAGAGCGAGAAGATGACGGGGCTTTTCGAGTGAGTGGACGCTCCGCCGAACGAGTAGTGGCGATGGCGGACATGACTAATCTTGAAGCGATCGCTTATGTGCAAGAAAGATTCCGGCGCATGGGGGTAGAGCGAGCATTAGTCCGAGCCGGAGTTCGTGATGGCGATACCGTTCGTATTGGATCAATTGAACTCGAATACTTCCAAGGATTCTCCTAATGGCAGTTGCGGTAGTGAAAGTTGGAACCTCCTCGGTTACTTCAGCCTCGGGGGAAATAGCCGAATCCAGTCTGGCCAAGTTGTGCCAACAGCTTGCTCGAGTACGCGCTGATGGCCACAAAGTGGTTTTAGTTTGCTCGGGAGCGATAGCAGCCGGAATGCCCCTTCTTGGCCTCACTGAGCGACCATCGGATATTGGCACTCTTCAAGCATTGGCTGCCGTAGGCCAGCCCCGATTGATGGAGCGTTTAAGCGCTCTCTTGGCGGCCGAAGGTTTAATCGCGGGTCAAGTGCTTCTTACTCCTTACGATTTTGGTCATCGTGAGCAGTATCTACACGCGCGCGAAACTCTCGGTCGCTTGCTCGATCTTGGAGTAATCCCGATAGTTAACGAAAATGACACTGTCGCCGACGATGAGATTCGTTACGGCGATAACGACCGCCTAGCTGCGTTGGTGTCGCATTTGGTCGACGCAAACGTGTTGGTACTACTTACCGACACCGACGGTCTTTACACCGCCGACCCGCGGCTCGATAGTGAAGCTTCTCTCATCGAAGAAATAGTCGTAGTCGACGAAGCTCACGAGCAAGGAGCGGGTGGGCCAGGCACCAAGCGAGGTAGTGGGGGAATGGCGAGCAAATTAGCCGCGGCAAAAATGGCTAGTTGGTCAGGAGTTCGAGTGGTCATTGCCGCGAGCGACGCTCCCGAAGTCGTAATGGGGGCAATAGAGGAAAAGTCTGTCGGCACAGTTATCCAACCGCGAACGGAAAAGCTTTCGAGCCGGAAGTTATGGATAGCGTTCGGTCGCGCCTCGGCGGGGCAAATTGTTGTTGATGCTGGCGCTCGCACCGCCATATTGAAATCAGGCAAGTCGCTTTTACCGGCCGGAGTAATACGGGTCGAGGGAGACTTTGAAAATGATGACGCGGTCGAAGTAGTGGCCGAAGATGGGGTTGTTTTTGCGAAAGGATTAGTACGGTACTCGTCTCTCGACCTCATTAGCGCGGCGGGCTCTCGCAGCGAGCAATTGCCTGACGGGTCTCCGATTGCCGTAATTCATCGTGATGATCTAGTAATGCTCGCGAGCTGAGCGATGTCACCGAGTCTCTCAATGACACCGATTGGGTTCCGCCCATTAGAATTGAAGTCATGACTACTCCGGTCAAAGAACTAGGGGCACGATCTCAGGCGGCCTCACGGGCTCTCGCTCTGGCGTCTACCGACGAGAAAAATAAAGCCTTAGAGATTTGTGCAACTTTATTGGTTGAACGCTCGGCCGAACTGCTGGCAGCAAACGCCCAAGACTTATCCGTGGCTGCAGATCAAGGTATGGGTCCCACTCCGCTCGACCGCCTCCGGTTAACCCCCGAACGAATTGAGTCCATGGCCGCGGGTTTACGGCAAGTAGCCACTTTGCCCGACCCGATTGGCGAAGTTCTCGACGGCGTACGCAGACCTAACGGTTTGGAGATTGAGCGAGTACGGGTTCCTCTGGGTGTGGTTGCGGTTATCTACGAAAACCGCCCGAACGTTACCTGCGATGCTGCCGGAATATGCATCAAATCAGGTAACGCGGCTTTACTCCGAGGCTCGTCCACCGCTCAGCATTCAAACTTATTTATCGCGGCAACGCTACAAGCCGGACTCGCCCAAACAGGTTTGCCGGTCGATTCGGTCTTACTAGTAGAAGATCAATCCCACGAAGAAGCCATTGCGTTAATGCAGTTGAATGATTTTGTCGACTGTTTGATTCCCCGCGGCGGACCCGATCTGATTTCTAGTATTCGCCAAAACGCCACCGTCCCGGTAATTATCGATGGCGACGGAAACTGCCATGTTTATGTTGACCAAGCGGCCGACCTAGACGAAGCCTTGGCCATAGTCGTTAACTCTAAAACCAACCGCCCCGGAGTTTGTAACGCGGCCGAATCACTAGTGGTTCATGAATCCGTGGCCGACACTTTCCTCCCTTTAGTTACTGCGGAATTAGCTAAATCTGGGGTAGAGATGCGCGGCGATGAAAAGGCTCGAGCCCGAGTCGAAATGACTGCGGCTTGTGATGATGATTTCGCCCGTGAGTTTCTTGATTTAACTATGAGTGTGGTGGTGGTATCTGATCTAACTCAAGCCATTGCCCATATAAACCATTACGGAACTGGTCATACCGAAGCCATTGTCACTAGTGATCTTGATGCCGCGCGTCGTTTCACTCGTGAAATTGATGCTGCGGCAGTTATTGTTAATGCATCGACCCGTTTTACCGACGGCGAACGCTTCGGCTTTGGTGCTGAAATTGGTATTTCAACCCAGAAACTGCATGCTCGCGGTCCGATGGGGCTAAGAGAACTAACGACTTATAAATACCTGATCTGGGGGACTGGGCAAGTAGTTTCGTGATTTCATTAGTTTTTGAGAGAGGAAAAGTTAGTGGCTGATCGTTTTGGAACGGTAGATCAAGTAATCGAAGATTTACGCAAAGTCGATTACTTGGCCGATGCGTCTATCGCCAGTGTGGTCTATCTCGCCGACCGACTTGAGAAGCCCATACTGGTTGAAGGTCCCGCCGGAGTAGGGAAAACTGAACTGGCCAAAGCCATTGCCACCACCACCAATTCACGACTGATTCGATTGCAGTGTTACGAGGGGCTCGATGAGGCCAAGGCACTGTACGAGTGGAACTACAAAAAGCAATTGCTACGCATCCAAGCCGACCGTGAGAACGAAACCGAATGGTCAGATATGGAGATGGATATTTTCTCTGAGCAGTTCCTTTTGGAGCGCCCTTTACTAGAAGCAATACGCAGCCAAGAGCCAGTAGTTTTGTTGATCGACGAAGTAGACCGAGTCGAGATTGAGACCGAGGCTCTTTTACTGGAAGTACTTTCCGACTTTCAGGTTTCGATCCCCGAGTTAGGAACAATCCAAGGAACTCAACGCCCGATCGTGCTTCTAACGTCTAACAACACCCGAGAGTTGTCTGAGGCCCTCAAGCGTCGCTGTCTCTATCTTCATATTGACTATCCCGACATAGAGCGCGAGAAAGCCATCGTTAAGGTGCGCGTGCCTGAGATCGAGGAAGAACTGGCTGAGCAGATTGCTCAAGTCGTCAGTTCGATTCGAGAGCTTGATCTTAAAAAAGCTCCGTCAATCTCTGAGACGATCGATTGGGCTCGCACGCTTTTGTTTTTGGGCCGATCTTCAGTTTCTGCTGAAACAATCGGAGACACGCTTAACGTTTTGCTCAAGTATCAGTCGGATATTGCTAAAGCCGAGAAAGAATTCACTCCTAATCCCGACGCCAAACCCTGGGGCTCAATAGCTAAACGAAAAGACTAATGCTCGATTCACTTCAGGGTTTCGTGCACGAGTTGCGTACTGCCGGGCTTCCGGTATCTATGACCGAGAATCTCGACGCTATGCGTGCAGTTGAACACATCGACATAGCCGAACGAGAAGTTTTTCGGGAGGTTCTAGGCTCGACCTTGGTTAAAAATCACCGTCATCGTCGCGCTTTCGATACAGTTTTTGATGTCTATTTCTCGCTTTGGGCGTCCAACCCCGAAGACGAATTAGCCGCTACCGCCAGAGGTGAACTAAGCGGCGGAGGAGCTACAGGCGATATTTCGCCAGAAGAAATCGCGCAGATGCTTATCGATGCTCTATTGAACATGGATCGTGACGCACTTCAGCGCTTGGCCGCTATGGCGGTTTCTAAGTTTGCTGGGATTGAACCCGGTCGACCAGTGGGGGGTACTTATTATCTCTACCGAACGTTGCGTCAACTTGATCTCGATGCACTAGGGGCTCGCATGATGAGCCAAGCCGCGCCGTTTGAAGGCGATCCGCTTAAAGAGCGTTTTCAGAGTGAAGAGTACGAACGGCGGTTGCGCGATCTGCGCGAAATCATCGAAACCGAGATTCGCCGCCGTTTAGTGGCTGATCGCGGTGTCGAGGCGATGGCGCGAACGTTGCGTAAACCTCTTCCTGAAGACGTAGATTTCATGCACGCATCCCGCGACGAGATGGTTTCGCTCCAGCGTGTGATCGTGCCTCTAACTCGGACTTTGGCCGCTCGGCTTGCTCAACGCCGCCGCCGCCGTCACCGAGGACAACTTGATTTTCGCCGCACTGTGCGTGCTTCTCTGTCCTACGGAGGAGTTCCGGCCGAACCCAAGTTTCGTCATCCCCATCCGTCTAAGCCCGAAATAATGGTGGTGGCTGACATCTCTGGCTCGGTCGCCAGTTTTGCCCGCTTCACGCTGCAATTCGTATACGCCATGGCCAGCCAGTTTTCCAAGGTTCGTTCATGGGTATTCATAGATGGCATTGATGAAATAACTCGATTTTTTGATGAGTCTGACGATGTTCTCGAAGCCGTCCAGCGAGTCAATAGTGAAGCCGATGTGGTTTGGGTCGACGGTCATTCTGATTACGGTCACGCGCTAGAAATATTTCATGATCGACATCTCAACGAAGTGACTCCTAAAACTTCAATCATTATTTTGGGCGATGCTCGCAACAACTATCACGCCAGTGGGTCGTGGGTTCTTGAGGCGCTGGGGAAACGAGCCAAGCATGTCTACTGGCTAAACCCTGAACCAATCGGTTACTGGGATACCGGCGATTCAGTCATTGGCGATTACGCCAACTTTTGCGACGGTGTTTATGAATGCAGAAATCTTCGTCAACTTCAGAGTTTCGTTACGACGGTGGCTGAGGGGTAGCTCGCATTTCTTTATATTCAGCGATGGCTACTTGGTGATCAACGATGGGTAAGGGGTAGCCCACTCGGGCGCGTGTTTCTGGGTCAGGGTCTTGCGCTAGCCCACCTTCCACCTCAGAAAGTTCTTCTACGTAGCGGCGTACGTAATCGCCCTGAGCGTCAAAACGATTTCCCTGTCTCGTGGGGTTAAAAATTCGGTGCGGATTGGTGTCAGTGCCAGTTCCGGCGTTCCATTGCCAGTTCAGGTTGTTGTTGGCTAAGTCGCCATCAACCAGCCAATCAAGAAAATGAGCCGCACCTTTACGCCAGTCTTGGTAGAGGTCTTTGGTCAAGAATGAAGCCACAACCATCCTCGCTCGGTTATGCATAAATCCTTCTCTAACTAACTGACGCATTCCGGCGTCAACTACGGGGAAGCCCGTGCGCCCAGCAACCCAAGCGGCAAAAGCTTCTGAATCTTGATTCCACCGATCGCCACGATCTTTAAAGTCTGACCACCCCGCATCCGGACGAGCCGCAAGGATCTGAGCGTAAAAGTCGCGCCAACAGATTTGGCGCACAAATGCTTCACCCCCCGCACGAGCGCGCAACTTAGTAGCAACTTCAAGCGACGACAAACAGCCAAAGTGCAAATAAGGACTAATGCGCGAAGTGGCATCACCGGGTAAATCATCGTGTCGGTCTGAATAGTTGGCTAAGTCTTTTTTAGTCCAAGCGTCAAGACGCTTGCGCGCTTGAGTTTCTCCGCCGGGGATTACTTCTGGTGAAGTTGTCCCCGAACACAACGCAGAAAGTTTAGGGAGAGGTAAACTTTTCAGTCCAACAACTGGCGTAATGCTCTTAGGCGTACTCGCAATTGGCCGCCAAGGGATTTCTTGCCATCGGCGGTAGTAGGGAGTGAAAACTTTGTAGTGGTCGCTATCTGGTGGGGCTACAGCCCCAGCCGGAATAACAGTTATCCCTGATTGTCTGATTACTTCAACGCCGACGGTGTTAGCGGCTGCTTCTAATTTATCCAGTCTTTGACGAGATAGTCGGCTTACGTCTTCGGCGATGTAGATAGCGTTAGCTTTAGCGTGGTGAGCCAGTTTAAGTATTTCGTCAACCCAGTTTCCCCGCCGCAAGATCAAACGCGCGCCCAGATTTTTTAATTCAGAGTCGAGGTCGGCTAACGACTCCAGCATGAACCCCGTACGGTTGGGGCGATTAAATGAACTAGCCAAAATGGCATCATCGAAAACAAAGGTGGGCACTACTGGCCCACCTCGCTTATGGGCTGCCGCAAGACTGGGGTGATCGTGTACCCGCAAGTCTCGAGTGAATACAACTATTGATGCGGGCGTGCTCACCCCACTGTTCTAGCGTCTGAACGGCCTTTTTCGCTGACTGGTCTTTAGATCGCTTGAAATGGCCTATCCGCCTCCTAACCGACTCCTATGCTTCGTTCATCGTGATTTCACCGGCGACTTCGTCTGAGCGGGTTGGCGTCTTGGGGGGCACTTTTGACCCCGTACACCTAGGTCACATCGCCGCGGCCAACACCGCTCGCCAACATCTCCATCTTGACCGAGTGCTGTTTGTCGTGGCGGGCGATCCGTGGCAAAAACGAGGACAAGTAAAAGCATCACCTAACGACCGGCTAGATCTTGTTGCTGCCGCCGTGGCCGATCAACCTGGTCTTGAAGTGTGCGATCTTGAAGTAAAGCGCAACCTGCCTTCGGTTACCGCCGACACTCTCGAAGACCTAGTAGCCCCGGGTCGAGAGTTATTTCTTATCCTCGGAGCTGACGCGGTAGCCAATATGTCGACCTGGCGACGGCTAGAAGAGACGCGCGACTTGGCCACTGTGGTCGTGATGGAGCGAGCGGGCGAGTTGGCCTCTCCGCCGGGGCCAGGCTGGAAAGTGGAGCACGTCGTAATGCCTACGGTGAATGTCTCGTCTAGTGCGATTAGGGAAAATCTGCTGGCCAACAAATCAATAGCCGCGATGGTGCCCGAAGCGGTCGCCACGATGATCACGGCTCGCAACCTCTATGATGTAACTAGATGATCCCCGCTCCTCAGTTGTCAGTCAATGATCGAGCCCAAACGGTGGCGGCTGCTCTTGAGGCTAAGCAGGGAGAAAATATTTCGATCCTTGACGTTGCACCAATAGCGGCTCTTATCGAGCGATTCGTTATCGTGAGTGGGTCTAACTCTCGGCAAGTAGGAGCGCTGGTCGATTCGGTCCTAGATGCTATGCGCGATCTTGACGGGTCAAAGCCCATGATTGAGGGTCGTGATGACGCTACGTGGGTTTTGCTTGATTACGGAGATGTTGTCGTTCACGTTTTTTTGCGAGAAACTCGGGCTTATTACGACCTTGATCAGTTGTGGGCCGACGCACTGCCCGTGCTAGTGCAAGCCTGAATTCAAAAACGGTCTTACTTCGATACCTCTATCGGCAAGATCAATTTTCATTTCTTCCACCCCCAAGTTTTTAAGCCCTTGGCTTTCTAGGCGAGGGGAGTAAAGAATCGAACTAATGATTGCTCCTTGTGCACCACCGGCAGAAAAGCCTTGCGCTATGTGCTCGACGGTTCCGGCTCCACCGGAAGCAATAATCGGAACCGATACTGCGTCAGCCACCGCACGGGTTATTTCTAAGTCGTAGCCCGAGGCGGTTCCATCTCGGTCGATACTGTTAACCACAATCTCGCCGGCCCCCAACTCTTCACCTCGCTTAACCCAATCGATAGCGTCAAGTCCAGTGGCTTCGCGCGCGCCATCAATAAAAACTTCGTAGCCGCTTGGGATCCCCGCGCGCGGGCCAACGTTGCGAACCTGAGTGCTTAAAACCACGCACTGGCGGCCAAACTCTTGCGCGCCTTGGCGAATCAGATCTGGCTCTCGCACCGCCATTGAGTCAATACTTATTTTTTCTGCGCCCGCCTTCAAAACCGCGAACATATCGGCAACTGACCGTATTCCTCCACCAACAGTAAACGGAACAAACACTTGACGAGCGACCCGGCGCACAGTGTCTAGGTCGATTGGTCGGCGTTCTACGCTAGCCGTTATGTCGTAAAAAATAATTTCATCAATCTGTTCCTCGTAGAGTTCTCGGGCTAAATCTTCTGCTGGAGCAACATCAATATTATTTTCAAATTGTTGGGCTTTAGTCACTCGACCTTCGAGCACATCGAAGCAGGCGATCAATCGACAAGTAAGCATTACGAGCTCATACTCTCTGGGTTCCAAGTTGAGAAGTTAGTCAAAAGGCTAAGGCCAATTTCACCACTTTTCTCTGCGTGGAACTGCGTAGCCACAATATTTTCGTGAGCCATAATTGAACAAAAGTCTTCACCGTACGAAGTAGTGGCTATTACGTGATCTGGGTTGGAGGGTGTCGCGAAGTACGAATTTACAAAATAGCAATAGCCCGCGTCGGGAAATCCTTCGACCAACGGGTGCGGGCGAACGACCTTCACTGAGTTCCAGCCAATTTGGGGCACTCGTAACGGCCCGGTGAACTGCCTAACGTTTCCGGGTATCCAACCTAAACCGGCTACATCTCCTTCTTCGGAGTGTTCCAAAAGAATTTGTAAACCAACGCATATTCCGAGCATGGGAGTTTTCTCATCCCGCACGCTCTTAGTCAATGGTTCGAGTAATCCGGCTGATTCAAGAGAGTCGATAGTGGCCGCGGCCGCTCCCACTCCGGGAAGGATAATTCGGTCGCATTGGGACAGTTCGTCCCCGTTAGCAACTAGTCGATAGTCGACTCCTAATCGTTCGAGCGCGTAACCCACACTCGGAGCGTTACCCGCCCGATAATCGATGACCCCTATCACGGAGCGAAAAGTCTCATGCCCTACCGATTGTACGGAAATAAACTCCCGTACTGGTGGGAATTATTGGAATTCAAAGCGGGGAGTGGAGCCGACGCGGATCGAACGCGCTACCTCGTCCATGCCATGGACGCGCTCTACCAATTGAGCTACGGCCCCGTAAGGGTCTCAGGCTACCAGCGAGACCAAGGGTAGGAATAAAGATAACCGCCCGAACGTCCGTTCGTCGCTTTAGGCTCGCTACTCTCGTCTAATGGATGTGAGCAGTCAGGACGAATCGGCCCCACCGCAGCGCTACGACGCTCGCCTCGCGGGCGAGATCGAACTGCGCTGGCAGGACTACTGGGAAGACCAGCACACCTTTTGGGCTCCCAACCCAACTGGCGATCTATCCGATGGGTTTGCCGCGGAGGCGGGAAAGAAAAAACTTTTTGTGCTTGACATGTTTCCTTACCCCAGTGGAGCTGGTCTTCATGTTGGGCATCCTCTTGGTTATATAGGAACTGATGTCTGGGCGCGTTTTCATCGCGCCAATGGTTATAACGTTTTGCATTCGTTGGGCTATGACGCGTTTGGGTTACCGGCGGAGCAGTACGCACTAGAGACCGGCCAACACCCGCGCGTCGCTACTGAAGCCAACGTGGCCATGATGCGTCGCCAGTTACGAGCACTTGGTTTAGGCCACGATTCACGTCGTAGCGTTTCTACTACTGACCCCGATTACTACCGCTGGACGCAGTGGATTTTCCTACAGATTTACAACGCGTGGTACGACTACGAGGCCGATCAATCGCGCCCGATTACTGACTTAATAAGTCAGTTGAGTTCGGGAGAGAGGCCAGCAGTAATTTCTGGTTCAGAAAATACCGATGCGCCAGAGTGGTCAAAACTCTCAAAAGAACAGCAAGCCAAAATTGTCGACTCGTATCGCTTGGCTTATCAAGAAGAAGCACCGGTCAATTGGTGTCCTGGACTAGGTACGGTGTTGGCTAACGAAGAGGTAACTTCGGAAGGTCGTAGCGAAAGAGGGAACTTCCCCGTCTTTAAGCGACCACTTAAACAATGGAAGTTACGAATCACTGCTTACGCCGACCGGTTGTTGGCTGATCTCGAAGATCTCGATTGGCCAGAGCCAATAAAAATAATGCAGCGCAATTGGATTGGTCGCAGCACTGGTGCTTTGGTTTCATTTTCAGTAGAAACCAAAGAAAAAATAAGTATTGATGTCTTTACCACTCGCCCCGACACTCTTTTTGGTGCCACCTACTTAGTGCTAGCTCCCGAACACCCGTTAGTCGATTCGGTCGTTCCGGCTGAGTGGCCAACCGAAACGCCACTAGCATGGCGCTCAACTTTTGGTATTGATGTATTGCCGAGCGAAGCGGTGCGTAAGTATCGAGAATTTGTAGCCACTAAAACTGAGCTTGAACGCCAAGCCGAAGGAAGAGAAAAAACTGGAGTATTTAGTGGCACTTTTGCTCGCAATCCAGCCAATGACACGCTTATCCCTATTTTCTTAGCTGACTACGTCTTAATGGGTTACGGAACTGGAGCCATTATGGCTGTACCAGGACAAGACCAGAGAGACTGGGAATTTGCCCAAGAGTTTGATCTCCCCATAGTGCGTACGGTCGCGCCTCCCGATTCGTTCACCGGAGATGCTTACACCGGAGACGGTCCGGCTATTAATAGTGATTTCCTTAATGGGTTGCGAATACAAGAAGCTAAAAAACACATGACCGATTGGCTAGTTGAGCATAAAGCGGGTTGGTCCACCACGGTTTACAAGTTGCGCGATTGGCTGTTTAGTCGTCAGCGCTACTGGGGCGAACCCTTCCCGATTGTTTATTCAGATGACGGTCAAGCCCATGCGCTTTTGGATTCGATGCTTCCAGTTGAATTGCCCGAGGTAGACGATTTCCGTCCCCAAGTTCTCGACCCCGAAGACGATGATCACGATCCCGAGCCACCATTGGCGCGCGCTCTCGATTGGGTCAATGTAGACCTTGATCTGGGAGACGGAACGAAAACCTATCGCCGTGAAACCAACACCATGCCTCAGTGGGCGGGGTCATGCTGGTATTACTTGCGCTATCTCGATCCCCGCAACCCACAAGCATTAGTTGACCCCGAAGTCGAAGCGTATTGGATGCAAGACCCCAATCGTCCTGATGCTGGGGGAGTCGATCTTTATGTGGGTGGAGTCGAGCACGCGGTGCTGCATCTTCTTTACGCGCGGTTCTGGCACAAAGTTCTCTTTGATCTCGGAGTGGTTTCGACGCGCGAACCTTTTCGTCGGCTATACAACCAGGGCTACATCCAAGCCCCCGCATTTCGTGATGCTCGCGGTATGGCGGTAGAGGCAACCAAAGTATCCAAACGGGGAGATGAATTTTTCTTAGGTGATGAACCAGTAACTCGAGAGTTTGGGAAAATGGGTAAGAGTCTGAAAAACGTTGTTACCCCCGACGACATTTCACAAGAGTACGGAGCTGACACCTTGCGGCTCTACGAGATGTTCATGGGTCCCCTTGACGCCAGTCGGCCGTGGAGCACGGCCGACATTGTGGGCGTGCATCGTTTTCTTCAGCGGGTCTGGCGAAATTTAATCGACGAAGAGACAGGTGAACCGAGGATCACTGAAGAACCACCCGACCTCGAGACCCGCCAACTCATGCATCAGACCATCGATGCGGTGCGAGCCGATATGGTCGCTTTGAAGTTCAACACCGCTATCGCCCGCCTCTTCGAGTTAAACAACCGTCTCACTCAAGTAGTCAACGAACAAAACGCTTCGCCTCGTGAAGTAGCAACCAATTTGGTCTTACTGCTTTCTCCTCTGACTCCCCATATAGCTGAAGAACTATGGCGTCGCTTAGGCCATGAGAATTCTTTGGCCTACGAACCATTTCCGGTAGCCGACCCGTCCGAGTTGTCTAGGGCCGAGATTGAGATTCCGGTGCAGATAAATGGCAAAGTGCGAAGCCGGATTACCGTCGCCGCCAACGCGGCCGCCGACGAGATCGAGGCCGCCGCTCGTTCCGATGAACATATCTCCGCTCTGCTGGTAGATATCACCGTGGACAAAGTGATTGTGGTCCCCGGGCGTTTAGTTAATTTCGTTATCGGTTAAAAACTCGCAGTCACGCGTCCCTAGGGTAAGTGGTCACTCAGTAACCATTAGAGGTTGTCTCGATGGTTGGTAACTTGCTGGAGGCCATCCGATGCCCGAACGTCCTGATACTGAGTTTTGGTCTTCGCCTCGTTCGCCCGCACCCGCTCGGTGGGCTAGTCAAACTTCATTCAGCAAATTACGAGACTCCTGGGATCGTTGGCGCGGTGAAGCTCGGTTTGGACTAGTAATCCTTATCGGGCTTGCGGTGATCGCGGGTTTTGTGTGGTACCGCATTGGATCAGCCAACACCGGCGCTGCGTCGGACAAACCTCAAGCCAGTTCAACTGGTTTCGACTCTTCTAATTCGCTGGGTACGACTACCACCACCACGGGTAAAAAAGTCGTGGTTCATGTGGCGGGTGTAGTCGCTCGACCCGGAGTGGTGGAACTAGCGGCGGGGGCGCGTGTTATCGATGCCATCGAAGCCGCCGGTGGGGGATTAGCCGATGCTGATCTCGATCGATTGAATTTGGCCGCTTTATTAGTGGACGGTCAACAGGTTTTAGTCTCTCGCGTCGGAGACCCAACGAGACCCGCTTTAAGTGGAGTTCCGTCTAGCGGTGGTACAACCACCGAGTCACCCACAGGACTGATAAATCTCAATACTGCTACGGCCATCGAAATTGAAACCCTTCCTGGCATTGGTCCTGTGTTGGCCGCAGCAATTATTCGTGAGCGTGATCAACGAGGAGGATTTGCTTCGGTCAACGAACTGCGCGAAGTCGACGGAATAGGAGAGAAACGATTTAGCGACCTGCGCGATCTGGTAACCGTCTGAGGTGCTAGTCAAGGCAGTAAGCGCTGCTCCGGTAGCACTAATCCTCGGAATATTAATTGGTGACTATCTAGGCCCTAGCCCTTCTCATCTTTTTTTATTTGGAGTCGCCATTTTCGGTTCTTTAGCGGGCATTCTTTTTTTAAGTAGTCCCCGAGACAAGTCGACATCGTGGCCAGACGCAGTGAGTTTTCTCTCGCTGTCAGTTTTACTGACAATCGTTTTTATGGGAGTTTCGGTCGAACAGCGTTCTCTAAATGGCTTAGAGAATTGGTCGCTCCAAGACGCGGTGACCAAGCGAGCCGAAGTGACTCTGTGGGGTTCAGTCGTCGATGACCCTCATGGGTCGCGTTGGACTACCGAAGCACGCGTTCGAGTTGATAAAGCTCGACTCAACCAATCCGGCGCACAGCCTTTTGCTGTCAATCGCATTATTGCGGTGCGGGCCGAAGCGAGTGCGGCTCGACGGTTAGTGGTCTTATCGGCCGGTGACGGAGTTGTCTTACGGGGCTGGCTCCACCCGCTTGCGGGCTACGACCGCTACTTGCGTTGGTTTCATGTTGCCGCAGTGATTGTTGCCACTGACTTGGTCTCCGCTAGTCGGCCAAAATCTTTATTGTATTTAGTAGCCAATAAGTCACGCGACTTGGTTTTAGATGGGACTGCGGATCTTTCGAGTAAGCCACGCGCGCTAATGGCCGGATTTTTATTAGGCGACACTCGAGATATTGATCCTGAAGTTATTAATGAGTTCCGATCTTCAGGACTATCGCATTTATTGGCAGTATCAGGTTCAAACGTTGCTTTTGTTTTAGTCCTAGTGGGGCCGCTAGTCAGTAGATTTCCGCGCCCTATTCGGCTCGGAGCTATTTTCCTAGTGTTAATTATTTTTGGTGCCATGACTCGATGGGAGCCGTCAGTTCTGCGGGCGTGCGCTATGGCGGCGTGCGCGGTTTTTGCCGCTTACATTGGCCGACCCGCGCGTGGCGTTCGCCTTCTTGGGATAGCCGTCTTTTTGTTGTTACTGGCTGACCCTTTTTTGCTGCACTCGGTGGGGTTTTTATTGTCAGTAGGGGCCAGCCTGGGGATTTGCCTATTGGCTCCGGTTATCGCCCTTTGGCTCCGAGGTCCAAATTGGTTTCGTCTGGCGTTCGCCACGACTGCCGCGGCCCAGATCGGAGTGGCTCCGGTATTGCTCGTGGTTTTTGGATCCATTCCGTTAGTCAGTATCCCGGCCAACCTCCTTGCGGTGCCACTAGTGGGTCCTCTCACGGTCTGGGGTCTCGCCTCGGGAGTGGCGAGTGGACTGATCAACTTGCCCGCCCCTGATTTAGCCGGGGCCTTGCAGTGGCCCACCGAAGTTCTCGCCGAGGCGATTTTAGGAATTGCCAACTTGACTAGCCAGATCCCCATCGATTTATCGCTCCCGGCCGTTATCGGAGGTTTAGTAATCGGAGGATTATTCGCCCTAGGGCGAAGTGCGCTTCGAGCACTGCAGCGTCGTATGATCCGAGAGCGTGAATTGGTTTTACCGTCTCGGTGAGCGTCGGCTTGATCTGACCAACCGAACTCTGGTTATGGGGATTTTAAATCGCACCCCTGATTCTTTTTATGATGGGGGCGAAACTTTTGCTCTCGATGATCTCGTTCGTCGGGGCGAACAACTAAGTCTTGCTGGTGCCGACATTCTCGATGTAGGAGGGGTTAAGGCCGGCCCAGGCGAAGAAGTCTCGGAAGCCGAAGAACTCGACCGCGTTATTCCCGCCGTTGAAGCCCTGCACGCCCGTCTTGACACCGCGATTTCAGTCGATACTTGGCGAGCCAGTGTTTTGTCCGCCGCGTGTGAGGCCGGAGCGTTGGTGGGCAATGACATCAGCGGATTTGCTGATCCGGAGTATCTCTCGGTTGCCGCAAAGCACAAAGTTTCGGTGGTGGCCACCCATATCCGTTTAGCCCCACGGGTCCCCGATCCCGACCCTCACTACGACGATCTCGTCTCCGATGTATTGGCTCAACTTCTCGACCGGGCTGAGCGTGCCGAATCTGCTGGGCTCGAACACGATCAGATTGCTATTGATGCTGGGCTCGACCTTGGTAAAACTCCAGCTATGAGTGCGATGCTTTTACGAGAAAGTGGGGTTTTAGCGGCTACGGGCTACACCTTGTTACTGTCGGCTTCCAATAAACGCTTTCTTGGAGATCTGCTTGGTCTCGATATCGATCAACGCCGAGAAGCCTCACTCGCGGCGGTGGCCTACGGCGTTGCCCATGGTTGTCGAATTGTTCGGGTGCACGATGTGGCCGGAAGCGTTCAAGTGTGTCGGGCAATAGAAGCGATCCAGAATTCTTTATGATGGTTTTCTATTGAGCGCACACTTAGTTAAGGGTGATGACTCGGTACTGCGCAATGAAGTGTTAGACACACTAATTGCTCAGCTCCTCGGCGACCAAGACCGCACTCTTGCCCTTGAAGAAATTGTCATACCTTCGCCCGCCACTGCGGTTGGGGGAGACGGTGCTGGTGAGACGACGGGAAGTGGAAGCGATGCTCGCAGCGCGGCCTTGGCTGTAGCCATCAACGCGTCCCAAACTCCACCTTTTATGACCGACCAACGAGTAGTAGTAGTTCGCGACGTCGGTCTCATCACTGCCGCGGAAGTGGGTCCGTTACTCGAGTATTTAGACGACCCACTTGACACCACCGAATTGGTTCTTGTCGCCGGTGGTGGAGCACTCAATAAAAAAATAGAAACGGCCATCAAATCCAACGGTGAAGTTTTAGCGCCGCAAGCAACCGAGGCTTCCGACGTTCTCGCTCGGGCAACCAAAGACGCTGGTTTGCGGTTAACTCCGGCGGCGGGGAAAGCGGTGCTCGATCATGCTGGTTCCGAGGCCGGAATGGTTAAGCGAATTGTTACCACTCTCGCCACCATTGATTCTGATGGTTCACCAATAGATGTTGGTGAAGTTATTCCTTATCTGACCGATGCCGGCAGTGTTCCCGTCTGGGATTTAACTAATGCCATCGAAAAAGGTGACACTAAATCTGCTCTCGCCACTTTGAACCGTCTACTCAATGCCACGAGCGCCAAACAAGCTCGTGCTATGCATCCATTGCAGGCTTTGGCGGTATTGGTTTCGCATTATCGGCGGCTGTTACGCCTTGATGACCCTGAAATTCGTTCGCCCGAAGCCGCGGCTAAGGCCTTAGGGGGTAAAACTAATCCCAACTCCGCCCGTTTTCGCCTAAAACAAGCGCAACGATTAGGGCCCGAGGGGTTGCAGCGGGCGTTTGAATATTTAGCTAACGCAGATTTAGACCTAAAAGGTCGCAGGGCAATACCCGAAGACGTAGTTATGGAAACTTTGGTTGCTCGGCTCTGTGCTTTAGAAAACCGACGCTGATTTAAGCGGAATTTAGCCTTTGGCGGAACGGCGCATTAAGCGAGAAGTGCGACGCGCGGCTTGGTTCTTGTGAATACGACCTTTTGCTTGTGCTCGGTCTATGCGCTGCTGAGCGATTCGGATCTTGTCGGGGGCATCGGTGGCGTTTTCGTCAACCGCCTTAGTCGCCACCTTGACCCGAGTCTTTAATTCTGACCGGGCCGACTGATTGCGGACGCGACGTTTTTCGTTCTGCCGGTTGCGCTTTACTTGGCTTTTGATGTTGGCCATAAGTGTTTTAGGTTATCATAAGAGCCGAGCAACTTCGCTAAGCCACCCCGAGGCGACGAGCGACGGGCTGAGCCTGCGAGACTCTTGAGTATGAACGCCCAGCCTCGTTTTAGAAACTTCGCCATCGTTGCCCATATAGACCACGGTAAAAGCACGCTGGCCGATCGCTTGCTTGAATTATGTGGAGCGGTGGAAGCCCGAGACATGCGAGCCCAATACTTAGATTCGATGGATATCGAGCGAGAGCGAGGTATCACCATCAAGGCGCAAAATGTACGACTTAAATGGCGAGACCACATTTTGCATCTAATCGATACTCCTGGGCACGTTGATTTTGGTTATGAGGTATCTCGCAGTCTGGCGGCCTGCGAAGGTGCCCTTTTGTTGGTTGACGCCAGTCAAGGGATAGAAGCGCAAACTTTAGCCAATTGCTTTTCTGCCTTAGAGGCGAACTTGACCATCGTGGCGGTCCTCAACAAGATTGATCTTCCCGCGGCCGAGCCAGAAAAACGGGCCGCAGAGATTGAAAAAGTTTTAGGTATTCCCGCTGATGAGATTTTGCGTATTTCGGCTAAAACCGGAGAAGGGGTTGCAGAGTTACTAGACGTAATCGTCGAACGCGTTCCTCCTCCCGCCGGCGATCCCGACGCCCCGCTCCAAGCATTAATTTTTGATTCCTCTTACGATCCCTATCGCGGGGTAGTGAGTTCTTTGCGCGTCTTTAACGGGACCCTGACTAGTGGGTCATCGCTTCGTTACATAAATGCTTCCGCTCTCCACGAAGCGGAAGAAGTCGGGGTGCGCAGTCCGAGCCCCTCACCTGTTGCCGCCCTAGGCCCAGGCGAAGTTGGATATTTGATCGCCGGGATTAAAGCTGTTGGCGAAGCCAAAGTGGGCGAGACGGTCACCAACGCGGCTAACCCCGGAGTGGCCCTCGCGGGTTACGAAGACCCTAAGCCGATGGTGTTTTGTGGTTTATATCCCGTCGATGGAGACGAATACGTTGAACTGCGCGAATCTCTGGCCAAGTTGCGACTCAATGATTCTTCTTTCACTTACGAACCCGAAACTTCTGGTGCGCTGGGATTTGGTTTTAGGTGTGGGTTTTTAGGGCTTTTGCATATGGAAATTATCAGGGAGAGACTAGAAAGAGAGTACAACCTTTCCTTGGTCGCAACCGCCCCCAACGTTGAATACCGTGCTTATCTGATTTCGGGTGAAAGTGAAGTAGTGGACAATCCGTCGGCTTTACCTTCACCTAATCAAATAGAGCGCATTGAAGAACCTTTCGTCGACGTAACTGCTTTGACTCCTAGTGAATACGTGGGCGCAGTAATGGAACTAGCCCAGCAACGCCGAGGCGAACAGACTCGTATGGAGTACATATCTGAAGAGCGAGTCGAGTTGGTTTACACAATTCCTTTAGCTGAGATAGTTTCCGATTTCTTTGATCAACTCAAATCTCGCACGCGTGGATACGCCAGTCTTGATTACGAACCCGCGGGTTACCGAGTAGCCAACTTGGCCAAAGTTGATATTTTGCTTAACTCAGTAGCGGTAGATGCGTTTTCTACCATTGTGCATCGCGATAAGGCTTACGACTACGGCCGAAAAATGACAGAAAAACTAAGCGAGTTAATTCCTCGCCAACTGTTCGATGTCCCTATTCAAGCAGCAATTGGTGGTCGGATAATCGCCCGCCAAACCGTAAAAGCCCGGCGTAAGGACGTCATCGCCAAATGCTACGGCGGTGACGTCTCTCGTAAGCGCAAGTTGCTTGAACGACAAAAAGAAGGCAAGAAACGAATGAAACAAATCGGACGAGTTGAAGTCCCGCAAGAAGCCTTTGTCGCCGCTCTAACTCTCGATTCATAGATATCGTGACGGCTAGCAACCCTGACGGGACTCAAGACTTCGGGGTGTATGTTCATATACCTTTTTGCGCTACCCGTTGCGATTACTGCGATTTTGCCACCTGGACCGATCGGGAACATCTTCAAGATTCTTATGTAGATGCTTGCGTTACCGATCTACGCCGTCGCGTCGAGGAAGGTTTATTTCCGTTGGCTTCGTCGGTATTTTTTGGCGGCGGGACCCCTTCGTTGTTACCACCCGAGCAGCTCATGACTATTCTTGGCGAGATTCCGCGCACGAGCACTGCTGAGGTGACGGTGGAATGCAATCCCGACTCTATTAACCGCTCAGGATTGGACATTTATCGCGCCCACGGCGTTAATAGGCTTTCTTTTGGTGTGCAGTCATTCGATGAACAAGTATTGGCGGGGTTGGGCCGTACTCATAATCCGGCCAACGTCGAGCGAGTGGTGGCTGACGCCCGCTTGGCGGGATTCGACAATTTCAATCTCGATTTAATTTACGGAACCCCGGGTGAATCCGTCGATCAGTGGTTGGCCACGGTAAATAGTGCCATCGCTCTCAACCCTCCCCACTTGAGTATGTACGCCTTAACCGTCGAACCCGGAACCCCCATGGGCGCTAACGTGCGGGCCGGTGCTTTGGCTCCTGACGATGACGACCAGGCCACTAAGTACGAATTAGCCGACGAACTTTTAACCAAAGCCAAAATGCCGTGGTACGAAATTTCGAACTGGGCCCAGGTGGGTTACGAATGTCGACACAACTTGTTGCACTGGGCCACCGGTGATTATCTCGCGATTGGTTGCGCCGCCCACGGCCACCGAGAACGCTCGCGTTACTGGAATCTGCGTACCCCGGAGCGGTACATCGCGGCAATTGCGGCTCAAGAAAGCCCCGAAGCCGGTTCTGAGGTGCTCGATCTAAACGCCCAGCGAGAAGAAGAGTTTGTTCTGGCCTTACGAACTAGCACCGGAGTCTCGGCTCGGAAGGTCGACCCCGAGGTAATTTCTGCCTGCGTGGACGCGGGTTTGATTGACCATATTTCCAGCACCGACCGACTGGTTTTAACCCGTCGGGGCCGTTTATTGGCTACTGAGGTGACGGTGCGCTTACTCGCTGGAAATAATGCTGGCACTCGGTACGATGGAGTGCTAACCGCTATGGGGAAGGATCGACCAAGTGTCTGAGGGCAAAACGTTTGATCACGAGGCACCGCTGGATGATCGCAAGGCGGCCATTTTGCGAGCCATCGTTGAGGAATACGTCGAAACTGCTCAGCCGGTGGGTTCGGCAGCTATTGCGCGCACTACTGGGCTGGGAGTTTCTAGCGCGACGGTTCGCAACGAAATGACGGTATTAGAACGAGAGGGCTATTTAGCGCAACCCCATACTTCGGCCGGCCGCGTCCCGACCGACCGTGGTTACCGTTTTTTTGTCGATAATTTTATCAACCAAGAAAAGTTACCCGTTTCGCAGCGTAGAGCGGTATCAGACTTTTTTGCTTCCGCTCATCGAGCCCTCGAAGACCTTTTGCACGAAACCAGCGGATTACTCGCGCGCGTATCGCGCCACGCCGCAGTAGTCGTCGGATCGCAACCGGATGCAGCTTGTGTGCGTTCCGCTCAATTAGTTGAAATACAACCGGGCGTGATCTTGACGTTAGTGGTTCTATCTAACGGAGCAGTTGAGCGTGAAGTTTTAGAGTCAACCGAAGTTTTTACTAGCGATCAGATCGCTTCCGCTTCGATCGCTTTCGACACCCAAATGCGCTCGGCGTCGTGGGGTTCGCTACCGGACCCGCTTCTTACTGGTGACCCTAAAGTTGACTGCCTTTTGTCTACCGCTCACGCCAAATTGGTCGGCGCTAGCGGTCAAGACGCTTCCGCCGATCTTTACGTGGGTGGGGCCAGTAATTTGGCGGCCGAACAAGGAGCTTTCGCTACATCCGAACGAGCGAGTCGATTGCTAGAAGTCCTTGAGCATCAAGTGATGGTGGTGTCTTTAGTGCGAGAACTTTTTTCCCGCGGCCTTTCGGTGAGTATTGGATCAGAAAATCGTCTCGCTGATTTGCGAGATTGTTCAATCGTTTTGGCCCCCTACGAAATTGATGGTCAAACTGCCGGCGTGGTTGGTGTTTTGGGTCCAACCCGTATGGACTATCGCCACGCCTTAGCCGCGGTGTCGGTGGTGTCAGAACAACTCGGCCGGCATCTTTCGTGAGCCAAGACCTATACGAACTTCTCGAGATAAACCCCCGGGCTACCGAGTCCGAAATAAAGCGGGCTTATAGAGAACTGGCTCGGCGTTATCACCCCGACGGTAATCCGGGTGATAACGAGGCCGAAGAAAAGTTTAAAGAAATAAGTCATGCTTACGAGATTTTGAGTGATCCCGAACGCCGGCGACGCTACGACCAGTTTGGCGACACCGGCTCTCGGGGCGCGCCGAGCGGTTCTGATGCGTTTGGGTTTGGTGGATTATTTGATGCATTCTTTTCTGGTGATCAATTTTCTGGCCGGGCTACTTCTCGCGGATCAGATTTAGAGATAACCACCGAACTTTCGTTAGAAGAGGCAGCTTTTGGTTACACGCACACCGTCGAGGCTCGCATACCTAGCGAATGCGAAAGTTGCACGGGTTCGGGCTGCGCTCCGGGGACGTTCCCCGAAGCGTGCCCTGATTGCTCCGGGCAAGGCCAGGTGCGCCAAGTCCGCCGTTCGATTCTGGGCCAGATGGTCACTGCGGTGGCCTGCGACCGCTGCTCGGGTACGGGCCAGCAAATCCCGTCACCGTGCCCTGAGTGTCGCGGCGAAGGCCGAGTTATGGCGGAACAGAACATTGACGTTGAAATACCTGCGGGTATCGATAACGGGCAGCAATTGCGCCTGCCTAACCGAGGCGCGGCGGCTCCGAGAGGGGGCCCGCCCGGAGACCTTTACGTTTCAATTCGAGTTACCCCTCACCCCGACTTTGAGCGCCGAGGCAACGATCTTTGGCACCGACATTCGATTTCAGTTACTCAGGCTGTCCTCGGGGCCACGATTACCGTTCCCACGCTCGATGGCGTTCGGGAACTTGAGTTGTCGTCCGGCACTCAACCTGACGCAGTAAAGCGCATTAAAGGCCAAGGCGTTCCGAGATTAGGCGGGAGCGGTCGGGGAGACCTGATGGTGCAGATTGAAATCGAAATCCCTACGCGCTTTGATGAAGAACAAGCCGCGCTTTGGTATCACTTGGCCAAAATTCGGGGCGAAGAAGTCGCTGAACCTAGCCACAGCGTCATGGCCCGACTGCGCTCAGTTTTTCGATGACTACTGAAATTTCTTCAACCCTCTTAGCCGACTTTCCTGCCGTTGCTCATGTGATTGTCGATATGCCTAACGAATTAGGCGATGAACTAAAAATTACGGGTTCCGATGGCCATCACTTCGTGCGGGTTCGACGCCTTCGAATCGACGAAGTAGTCACCGCCGCCAACGGCTCAGGGTCGTGGCGACCGTACCGCGTCGTCGAATCATCGGGCCGAAGGTTAGATCTCATCGCTACGGCCGAAGTTCGGGTCGAGTCCCCGTTGACCCCACCACTTCGAGTCGCGTTTTCTCTAACTAAAGGGGCGAAACCCGAAGTAGTAGCCCGACAACTTACCGAGTTAGGAGTCGACAGCATTATTCCGGTTGTTGCTGATCGTTCAGTCGCTCGCCCCGAAGCCCAAAGCCTCGTAACTCGTTTGCAGCGAGTGGCGCGAGAAGCGTCTATGCAGTGTCGGCGTAGTTGGTTGCCAGAATGCCTCGCTCCGGTGACCTTTACCGAGGCAATAGATTTGCCGGGCTTGGTGGTCGCGAGTCGAACCGGGACTGCTGCCACTGGCAAACCCAATTCCCAAGGTTGGACTTTGCTAGTAGGTCCCGAAGGGGGTTTTTCCCCCACCGAAATTGCCGCCTTAAAGTCAGTTCCTATATTGGCGGTAGGAGATCTAGTTTTGCGGGCCGAGACTGCAGCGGTAGCCGGAGCTGCGGTTTTGGCCACTCAGCGAAGTCGGTTAGTCGCTTGAGTACGAAGATCCCTCCCGTTACTTCTACGGACTACGCTGATCAAGAAGTGACATCGCAGTTAAAGATCCGAGTTTCGGGCAATGAATTAATGGCCAGCGTGCTTGGCCCGGGCGACGAATTATTGCGCATAATCCAAGGCGCATTCCCCGTGGGGATTCATGTTCGAGGTAACGAGATCACTATTACCGGCGAATCGTCAGATCGAGAGCGAGTAGGACGACTTTTCGAAGAGTTGGTAGTTCTCGTCGAAAGTGGTCACCAGCTCGACGAAGAAGCTCTAGGGCGCAGTATTGAGATGATGCGCTCTGACCAAAAGCCAACCGAGATATTACGCACCGAAGTCTTGCGTGGGCGCAAAACCGTGCGGCCAAAAACTGCCGGCCAAAAACGCTACGTCGATGCGGTACGTAATAACACCATTACTTTTGGCATTGGCCCCGCCGGAACCGGAAAAAGTTATTTGGCGGTGGCTTTGGCTGTTCAGGCGCTGCTTGATAAAGAAGTAACTCGCATCGTACTTACTCGCCCTGCGGTTGAAGCCGGAGAGCGACTGGGGTTCCTCCCCGGAGATATTTTGGCCAAAGTAGATCCGTATCTCCGCCCGCTCTATGACGCTCTTTACGACATGCTTGACCACGAAACCGTGGCTCGGCTAATTGACCGAGGAACTCTCGAAGTAGCGCCGCTGGCCTTTATGCGGGGACGAACTCTAAACGACGCCTTTATAATTCTCGATGAGGCGCAAAACGCAACTCCCGAACAACTCAAGATGTTTCTCACCCGCATTGGTTTCGGCTCTCGCTTAGTTGTTACTGGCGATGTTACTCAGATCGATCTTCTTGATGGCCGAGGTCGTTCAGGTTTGGTCGCCACCCGAGAAATTTTACAATCAGTCGACGACATCGCTTTTATTGATCTTGAGGTCAGCGACGTGGTTCGTCATCGAATAGTGCGTGACATCGTGGCCGCCTACGAAAAAGCCGATGCCCAAGCCAGCAAATTAAGCGCTTCTTCCCAGGAAGCCAATGAATAGCACTGTCCCAGATGTAGTAGGGGCAAACGAGCAGTCGGACGTAGAACTCGATGTTCTTAGGTGGATTCGGTTAGCTCGGCTAGTACTACAGGCCGAACGCGCCGCTAAAGACGAAACTCTCGGACTAATTTTTATCGACGAAGCCACCATGACGGATCTAAACGTTCGTTATCTTGATGGCGATGGCCCTACCGATGTTTTGGCCTTTCCTTTAGGCGATGAATCTCTCACTACCGGCCGTTTTCCTGACGAGGGTGGTCGTGGGCCAGGTAGTCCTCGAGTAGTCCCCGAGATGCCCGCCATTCTTGGCGACGTACTGATTTGTCCCACGGTGGCACAAAAACAAGCCAACGAACGCTCTCGTTCGTTAGAAGACGAGATCGCTTTGCTGGTGGTTCACGGGACTCTGCACTTGCTGGGCTACGACCACGGCAATCCTGACGAGGCAAGTCGTATGCAAAAGCGCGAGCAAGAGCTTTTAGATAAGTTTTCGCAAAACGAAAGCAGTTTATGACCGGAACTGGATATCTAATTCTTTTTATAGTTTTAGTTCTTTTCCTATTTTCGGTGCTCCTAGCCGTAGCCGAGATGGCTTTCGCCCGCATGAGTCGAATTCGAGCTTTATCCCTCGAAGAAGAAGGGGCTAAAGGAGCGTCTCGGCTAGTTGCGCTAATGGAGCATCCCGAACAAACCATCAACTCTTTGTTGCTTCTCGTATTATTTGCGCAGTTAACCAGTGCAAGTTTGGTCGGTATTTTGCTAGAGCAACAGTTCGGCCCGTACGGAGTGCTCATCGGTTTAGTGCTTCAGATTGTGTTATTTTTTGCCATTGGTGAAGTCGCGCCCAAGACTTACGCCATTCAACACACTGATAAAGCTGCGCTCAAGGTCTCCGGCTTTCTCTGGGTCATTAGCAATTTCCCCCCGCTACGGGCCATTTCCCGTTCGCTAATCGGGTTTGCCAATATCGTCCTTCCCGGCCGAGGCTTAAAATCAGGCCCCTTTGTTACCGAAAAAGATTTACGGGCAATGGCCGATGTTGCGGCCGACGAATCGTCAATTGAGAGCGACGAGCGTGAAATGATCCATTCAATATTTGAATTCGGTGACGCAGTAGTAAGAGAGGTAATGATTCCTCGGCCCGATATGTTTGCCATTGAGGCCAAAACCACCGTTGCGGCCGCGGTTGAACAAGCAACCGAGCGAGGACTATCTCGTATTCCAGTATTTGAAGGTACGGTCGATTCAATAGTTGGATTGGCCTACCTCAAGGATTTATTCTCCGAAATTATTAAAGGCTCCGGAGCCAAGTTAGTGCGGGACATGGTTAGGCCAGCAGTGATTGTTCCCGAGCAGAAAAAAGTCCCCGATCTATTTCGTGAGATGCAAGGAGAAAAGTTCCATATGGCCATTGTGGTTGATGAACACGGTGGGGTATCTGGCTTAGTAACTCTTGAAGACTTGCTCGAAGAAATTGTGGGCGAGATTGTTGATGAATACGACATTGAAACCCCTGACGTAGAGCAAATCACCCCGAATTCATTTCGGGTTAAAGGAAAAGTTTCTATCGACGAAATTGATGAAATACTTGACTCAGATCTTCCGGACGACGAATGGGACACGATCGGTGGTTTCATTTTTAATCTCGCCGGCCATGTACCCGCCGAAGGCGAGACGATAAATTATCAAAACTTAAAATTCCGTATCGAAAAAGTTGACGGCCAACGCATTGCGGTCGTTATGATCACCCGATTAGCAGTAGACCTGACTTCGACTACGGACACCAAAATTGATTCGTCGGAGTCGTGAGTTCAAAAGCCTCTTCTTCGTTCCGATCGGGTTTTGTTGCGGTAGTTGGAAGACCGAATGTTGGTAAATCGACTCTGGTCAATAAAATTGTGGGCGAGAAAGTTTCTATAACTTCTAGCCGACCCCAAACCACTCGCTCCACGATACGCGGCGTTCTCACTTCTTCTGACACCCAACTCGTCTTGCTTGACACTCCTGGTTTACATAAACCCAGTACTGAACTTGGTAAACGGACGAACCAATCCGCCCGAGCGGCGCTTGAAGAAGTTGATGTGATTTGTTTTGTGGTGGAAGCCTCTGATGTCATCGGTTCGGGTGATCGTTTTATCGCCACCATGGTGCAAAAAACTTCCACTCCTTGTGTCTTAGCGCTCAACAAGATCGATATCGCCGCCCGCACCGAAGTCGTTGACCACTTAGCCACATCAGCCGGCCTAGGTGACTTTGCGGCTTATGTCCCGTGCTCGGCCCTGACTGGCGATGGGGTTGATGTGCTGGTGGAGCAGTTACTGGTCCGGCTTCCGGAAGGGCCGCAGTACTACCCCGACGGAGTAAATACCGATCAAGCCGAAACTTTTCTCGCCGCCGAACTAGTGCGAGAGCAACTTCTTGAGCGCACCTGGCAAGAGGTTCCCCACTCCATTGGAGTAACGGCCGAAGAACTTGATCGTGGGGGGGTAGATCACCCGGCCGACGTTTTACGGCTCCGAGTAACGATTCGCGTCGAGCGAGATTCCCAAAAAGGCATTGTGATCGGCCGCGGCGGGGCCCAGTTAAAAGAGGTGGTATCGGCTGCTCGGCGAAATCTTGAGGCGTTACTCGGCGGGCGGGTTTACCTCGAAACTCGGGTAGTAGTAGAACCCGACTGGCAAAGGCGCCCAGGAGCGCTAGACCGAATGGGCTTTTAGAGAGTTCGTGAACTGGGGTAGTTAGGGCGTTAGAGTGCCTCTAGATAAGGGATTGCCCAAAAACGCTCAGGACCAGAATTTGATGAACCCAACTCAACCCAAGCGACGATCACGGCTAGCGGCAAAGATAATCCGTCGCCCCGGGCGCTCTATAGCGCTGGGCGCGCTGACGGTGTTTTTGGCGGGATGTTCGCTTGAATCGGGTCCCGAAAATGGACAGAACGCATTGCGTCCTAAAGGTGAAGTGGCGGAAAAGATAGACAATCTGGTGACTCCCATTTTTTGGGTCGCCATCATTATCGCCACTTTGGTTCTTATCGCCACTGTCTACATCGCTATTCGTTATCGTCACCGCAAAGGTTCAGAAGATCGGCCCAAGCAAATTCATGGATCAACCCCGTTCGAAATCAGTTGGACAATTTTACCCGCCGTCATTTTGGCGGTTGTCGCTATCCCGACTATCAGTTTAATTTTTGATTTAGCTGAGGCTCCTAAAGACCCGATCAATGTAACCGTGGTCGGCAAGCAGTGGTGGTGGCAGTTTGATTACCCGCAACAAGAAGGGATCAAACAGAAAATTATTACTGCTAACGAACTCCACATTCCTACCGGACGCGATATTGCTTTTGATCTAACTTCTTGTGACAAGTCGCTCGGCACGGTAGACGAAAACGCAGCTTGCAGTGTTATTCATAGTTTCTGGGTGCCTGAGTTGTCGGGCAAGCGTGACGTTGTTCCTGGCCACCGTAATACCTTGACTTTTCGAGCCGATAATCCGGGCACTTATTTAGGCCAATGCGCTGAGTATTGTGGTCTGTCGCACGCCAATATGCGTTTCCGTGTCGTGGCCGAATCACCCGATGATTTTGCTAAGTGGGTGGCCAACCAGCAAAAAGGCCCCGCAGTGGCTTTGGCTGACGCAGGCGACGCCGAGAATCTTTTCGTCAAGAAGTACGGCTGTTCTGGATGTCACGGCACAATGGATTCATCTCAGAGCGTTTACGGTCCCAACCTCACTCACTTGGCCAGCCGAACCGCTTTCGCCAGTGGCTATTACCCGCTCAATCGCGCCAACCTTATCGACTGGATTTACGACGCTCCTTCTTTGATCCCAATGCAAAGTAAAGAGTGTCGTCTTCCCCCGCCCGCCACCTGCGTGGGCATGCCTTCGTTCTCGCAAAACACTCCCCCGGGAATGGCGACCATGACTCGGACAGAAGCAGCCCAGTTGGCCGATTATCTACTCCAACTCAAATAATGAAAATTAACGCCGTCTTGGCCTTGAGAGGAAAATCATGACAACGTTGGCTGAGCGTCCTGCTCCAGTAACTCAAAAAATGCCGCTGCCGCTGCGGCGGCCAAAAGCAACCACTGGAGTCTGGAGTTGGATCACTACAGTCGACCACAAAAAAATTGGCATCATGTACGGCGCATTGGCCTTGGTGTTTTTTGTCGTCGCTGGGCTTGAGGCACTGCTAATTAGGGTTCAACTTTTTGGGCCTAACGGAACGGTTCTTACTGCTTCGCAGTACAACCAAGTTTTCACAATGCACGGAACCACCATGGTGTTTTTGGTGGGAATGCCTATGGCGGTGGCCTTCGGAAACTATCTCGTTCCGCTCCAGATTGGAGCCCGCGACGTCGCCTTCCCTCGAATCAACGCTTTCGGTTTTTGGATCGTGTTGTTGGGTGGGATATTTATCTATTCCAGTTTCTTCCTCGGGGGCGCCCCCGACGGCGGATGGTTTGGTTACACCCCACTAACTAGTTCACCGATGAGTTCGGGGTTCCTCCCCGGGCGCGGTCCTGACTTTTGGGCGATCGGTTTAATCTTTTTAGGTATCGGCTCAACCACTTCCGCGATCAACTTCATTGTCACCATCCTCAATATGCGAGCCCCGGGCATGACTCTGATGCGAATGCCAGTTTTTGTATGGATGATCTTCGTTATCGCTTTCTTGACTCTTTTCGCTATGCCGATAATCACTGTGGCTTTGATCATGGTCTATACCGACCGCCATTTCGCCACGAACTTCTTCTTTGCCCCCAAAGGTGGCGATCCACTCTTATACCAACATCTATTTTGGTTATTCGGTCATCCTGAGGTTTACATTTTGATTCTTCCCGGCATGGGAATAGTTTCCGAAGTGCTCCCAGTGTTTGCTCGCAAGCCTCTCTTCGGTCGAGCGGTAGTAATTTTTTCGGGTATCGCTATCGGTTTTCTCGGCTGGAGCGTATGGGCGCACCACATGTTCACTACCGGCTTGGGTCCAGTAGCAGTTTCGGCCTTCAGTTTGGCGACCATGCTCATCGCTATTCCCACCGGAGTAAAAATATTTAACTGGCTCGGAACGGTTTTCAAAGGTTCTATCCGGCTAACTACCGCCATGTTGTTTTCTTTAGGTTTTATCGTTATGTTCACTATCGGTGGAGTCTCGGGAGTTTTACATTCAGTAGTTCCGGGTGACACTCAACAAACTGATACTTATTTCGTGGTTGCTCATTTCCATTACGTACTTTTCGGCGGTTTAATATTGGCAATCTTTAGTGGGTTTTATTTCTGGTTCCCCAAATTTTTTGGTCGAATGCTCAATGAACGAATGGGGAAAATAAACTTTTGGACAATGCTGATCGGTTTCAATCTGACTTTCTTCCCGATGCATCTTCTCGGCCTTTACGGACAGCCTCGGCGCACCTATCGTTACGACACCGGCATGGGCTGGACCGGTTTAAATCAGATCGTTAGCATCGGTTCTTTTCTTGTCGCTTTTTCAGTTTTAATCTTTTTGGTCAATGTAATTTTCTCCCTTGTCGCCAAGCGGGGTGCGGTCGCGGGCAACGACCCGTGGGACGCTCGCACCTTGGAGTGGTCAGTTTCTTCGCCCCCGCCCGCATACAATTTCGCCGAAATCCCACAAGTCTCCGGCCCTGATGGTTTCTGGGATCAGAAGTACACCGAAGACGACCAAGGGCGCCTGCTCGCTATTCCGAGTGGAGGTTCTGCCTCAGCTAAACCCGAGAGCGACGGGTCGGGCATTCATCTACCTTCTCCGTCTATCTACCCACTAGTGGTAGCAATCGGGATTATGCCCATCGCTTACGGGGCGGTATTCGAAAACCTGATCATGGTCGGAGCGGGCGTACTGGTAATGCTGTTCGGTATGTACGCCTGGGCGATTGAGCCTTCAACCGAGGAGCACTGAGCACAGGCCATGGCCACTATCGAACAAACCCCCGCAACCCAAGACTCGGCAAAAGCAGGAGCCTCGGAGATTTACGGTGATAGCCACGGAGAAATGTCAACGGGGCTAACGCACTCCAAACTGGCTTTTTGGCTGTTTCTCTCTTCCGACTGTTTATTTTTTGGCGCTTTTATTACCGCTTATCTCTTGTACCGCGGGAGCCCAAATCAAGCGGGTCCCGGACCAAAAGATCTTTTTGATATTCCGTTCACTTCGGCCACTTCGTTTATTTTGCTCATGAGTTCGCTCACTATGGTTTTGGCTCTTGCTGCTATTCAGCGAGGTGATCACCGACGAGTAAAGATTTGGCTTCTCGCTACTTGTCTACTCGGAGCCACCTTTGTTGGTGGTCAGGTATTTGAGTTCACTGAGTTTTCGCGTGAAGGGCTAAAAGTTGATACCAGTTTATTTGGGTCAACTTTTTACATTCTCACTGGTTTTCATGGGTTGCATGTCCTTATTGGGATCGTTTGGTTGCTTTCGCTGTGGGCTATGTCGACCCGGGGCCGTCTTTCGCAAGAAAAGTCAGAAAGCGTTGAAATCGCCGGCCTCTACTGGCACTTCGTGGATGTAGTTTGGATCATTCTTTTTACTGTCATCTACTTAGTTCCCCAACCCGGAACCTAGCGAAAGGCTGTCTCGTGGCTGAAGGCGTTATTGCTAAAGCGGAAGAAGACATAAAAGTTGCTGCTCGGGGGGAATTGGGGCACTCGCTAGAACCCGCGCCCGGGCTTTTACCGGGCGAACTACGGCCCCACCCTACGCCGTTCAAGTACGTACTCATTGCGGTAATTCTTGTCGTAGTTACCGCGCTTGAAGTTGGCGTCTCTTACATGGAAGGCGAAATACCTAACGGATTAATTGTGGCGTTACTGCTCATCATGGCGGTAGTCAAATTCGTTCTCGTTGCCTCGTGGTACATGCACTTACGCACTGACCAACCTATTTTTCGCCGGGTGTTCACCATCGGGGCCATCGGGGCCATTATTCTTTACACCATCGTTCTCGCTACTCTGCACGCAATCGTTTGAGGCCGTGGTGATCGCTATTCAGATACCTGCGTGGCAAGCTCAGCCCGACGTCTGGTTAGTCGTGGCCACTTTAGCTGCAGGCTATTGGATCACAATCGTTCGAGTTGGTCCACGCTTGGTGTCGCCCGTACAACCAATAGTCACCCGACTGCAGGTAACTTCGTTTTCTTTGGGGGTACTAGCAACCTGGGTGGCTGGCGACTGGCCCGTACATATTGTGGCTGAACAAATGAACTACAGCGTGCACATGGTGCAGCACTTAATTTTCGCCATGGTGGCCGCTCCGCTGCTGCTACTGGGAACTCCCGCTTGGATGCTGCGATGGATTCTGGGCGCCCCGAGCCGGCGTTTCGCCGTGGTGCGCTCATTGGCTCGCTTCGTGCCCGCGCTTTTAATATTTAATCTGGTCTTGATACTGACCCACTGGCCGGTAGTAGTGAACGCGGGGCTTGAGTCGGGGCTAATCCACTTCACACTTCACGCCATTTTGTTTGTGTCGTCCCTTGTAGTTTGGCTGCCCGTGCTGTCTCCGTTGCCCGAGATCCCTCGTTTGGCCCCACCGACACGAATGCTTTATCTTTTCGCTCAGTCGGTTCTTCCGGTGGTACCAGCCTCGTTTCTTGCTTACGGAACCACCCCGCTTTACCGTTTCTACGTTGACAAACCTCACCTTTGGGGGCTTTCTACGCTAGAAGATCAACAGGTGGCGGGTTTGATCATGAAAATCGTCGCCGGTGTTTTACTATGGCTGTTGATTACCGTTATCTTTTTCCGCTGGGCCGGCGAAGACCAAAAATCCTCTCAGCAGATGAATCGCAAACGAGAATTAAATAGAGGTTTATCGAACAATCAAGCGAACAGAGATGTTCCGGCTATCAATGCACAGGGGGCATTATGAGCGTAAGCACCGAAGCGCCACCCGAAGGCTTATCTTCCAAAGAAGAAGTCGAACTTGAAGACCCGCGCCGAGAAGCGATTTGGACTCGCCTAGTTCTACCTTTAGCGTTGCCGGTCGTCTCAGCCTTGGCTGCAATTTTGTGGATACTAAATATCTCGCGGGCATTTTTAGCCGGTTCTAAAACTACCGCTCTAATAATCGTGGTCATAGTCACTGTGGCCATCATGGTGGGAGCCGCCGTCATGTCGGCTACGCCGCGCATGCTCACATCATCAAAACTTCTATTCGTGGCTTTTGCTTTCGTTTTGGTGGTCGCCGCCGGATTTATTTCGCTTGGCCCGAGCGAGGGTGGGGAAGAAGCCGGTGGCGGCGGGTTTGTTCCTCCCACTGGTCCCGCGGTAGCAACGCTCGAAGTTGATGCTCTACCTACGCTAAAATTCCAGGCCGATACTTTTGAGAGCAAAGTTGGAATTAACGAAATCAATTACGTAAGCGAAGGTGGCACTCATAATCTAGTTTTTGCGGAGCCTGAGTTTGCTGGTTTTGAGTTGGAAGTTCCTCCCACCGACAAGGGCAAGATTGACCTCAAGGCGGGTTCCTACACAATCTTTTGCAGCATCCCTGGCCATCGCGCCGCGGGGATGGAAGCCACTCTCACTATTAAGTAACCGGTCCGATTATTCGTAGTACTCGTTTCATCGTGGTAACTGTGGCCGGCAGCGGGCCCGCTAATTCCCCGTTGGCCCAAATGTCGCCTTCCGATTCAATCTCAACTTTTTCTCCCCGAAAAATTTCTACTTCGGGGTAGCGAATGTGTGTACCGCGGAAAACTGACGGGAAGCGAGTTGCGAGTCGGGTCAGTGAGCTTTTCTTAATCAGACAAACTTCTAGCCAGCCGTCATCTACTTCGGCCCCCGGGGTGATGATCATTCCTCCGGCGTAGTTGCGAGTGTTTCCCACTGCCACCAACCACGCCGCACCGGTCCAAGTAACCTCGCCCACTCGAACGGTTATTGTTTTGGGACGATAAGTGAATAGCGTTCGCAGTACGGCCAAAACGTAAAGCAAAGTTCCCGAGATAAAACGGACGCCGTTGGCCCACTCGTTGGCGGCACCGTCGACTCCCGTGTGGGCCACCGTAGTGAAAACGCAGTCTTTGCCGTTGGGGAAATGTATTTTCCCCAAGTCCACTTTGCGCTCTACCCCTGAGCCGTGAGGTTTGATTAAGTCAAGGGAAACAAGCGGATTCTTAGCATTGAGTCCAAGGTGGCGAGCAAAATCGTTCCCCACCCCAGTAGGGACTATCGCCATAACGCCATTTACCTTGGCGACTTCTGCGGCTAAGGCGGCCACGGTTCCGTCGCCCCCACAAGCAATTATTCCCACCCCGGCTTCGAGCGCTCGACGGGCCTGAGTGACACCGTCAGCGAGTGAGGTGGTGATGACGGTCTCTACGCCGAGATCCGTTAGAGCACTTTGCAGGGACGGCATTAGCCGGTGCCCCCGAGAGCGCCCTGCTTTTGGGTTCACCACGGCGAGCCATCGCATGAAGGCAAATAGTACCGGCAATCAGTAGAGACCGAGTCTGGGGGGCGGTAGCGTAGCGGTAGTGAGCAACGATATTGATCTCAGCCGAGTGCCCCGACACGTCGCCGTCGTGATGGACGGCAACGGTCGCTGGGCGCAAAAACGAGGACTAAAACGCACCGAAGGTCATGCTGCGGGAGAAGAAGCTCTTTTTGACACGGTAAAGGGCGCTCTCGACGTCGGACTTTCTTGGTTGACCGTATACGCATTTTCTACCGAAAACTGGCGCCGCCCCCTTGACGAAGTTCGTTTTTTGATGCACTTCAACGAATCACTTTTACTCCGCCGGCGTGATGAACTCAACGACCTGGGCGTTCGGGTGCGTTTCATTGGTCGCCGAAGCGGGCGAGTACCTAAACGGGTGCTGAGACATATTTCTGACACTGAAGCCTTAACGGCAAAAAACCGAAAATTGACGCTTACCTTCGCCTTCAATTACGGCGGTCGAGCAGAAATAGTTGATGCCGTAAAGTCGATTGCTGAAGAAGTCAAACAGGGCCGCATCGATCCATCTCGCGTCAGCGAGCGTACGATTAGCCGCCATCTCTACGCTCCCGATATGCCCGACCCGGATGTATTAGTGCGAACTTCGGGTGAGTTCCGAACTTCTAATTACTTGCTCTGGCAAGCGGCTTACAGCGAGCTGGTATTTACTGATGTCTTATGGCCTGATTTTCGCCGCGCAGATCTATTTTCTGCCATTACTGAGTTTCAAAACCGTAACCGGCGCTTTGGCGGAATAGGAAATCCTGACTGACCTTTTTGTATTACCCCGGTTTTAAGTTGAGCATCTATACACTTAAACCGTGGCCCTTTATCGCGATCATGGCGTAGTCCTTCGAACTAGCAAACTGGGTGAAACTGACCGCATCATCACATTTTTGACCCGAGAAAATGGCAAAGTCCGAGCAGTGGCTAAAGGGGTTCGCCGGCCCGGAAGTAAGTTCGGGGCCCGCCTTGAACCTACGAGCAATGTTGCCCTCCAGCTTTATCGGGGACGCAACTTAGACATAGTGACGCAGGCCGAAACATTGGATACAAACCGCAGTTTGCGGGAAGATTACGCATTGCTGACCCACGCTATTTCTATGCTTGAAGCGGTCGATCAGGTAGCTCAAGAACGCGAATCCGATCCGGTAATGTACCGAATGCTCGAAGGAGCCCTGCGTACTTTGGCGAGTGAAAAGTCCCCCATAGTAAGCGTGGCTTTTTTATGGAAACTACTTTCGCACGAAGGGTTTCACCCGGTCCTCACCTCGTGCGCTCGTTGTGAACTCGAATTTGGCGATGCCGTCGAACCCGCGACTTTTGATTTCGGTGAAGGAGGCGCACTGTGCTCATCGTGTGCGGCCGGAGGGGGGAGACGAATCTCGGCTGATGCCATTGTGGTCATATCGGCCCTGGTCGATGCCCGGGTACGCGCGGTGATCGATCAGCCACCCAGTACCGAGGTTCTGCTGGAGGTCGAGCACTTGGGAGTTGGCGCCCTAGAACACCACTCCGAACGCCGATTGCGCAGTGCGGCGCTGTACTAATAAATAGAAATAAGTAACGAATCCGCCGTTACTCAACTTTTATCGACCCAAGGCCTCGGGCTCGGGGTACGATCTAATTCCCATGGCTACTCCTGACCAAATCGACCGCGTAGTCAACCTTTGTAAGCGGCGAGGCTTGATATTCCCCTCCAGTGAAATTTATGGTGGTTTTCGTTCAACTTGGGATTACGGACCGCTAGGGGTCCTGCTTAAGCGCAACGTCAAAGACGCGTGGTGGAAGTCAATGGTCCAGATGCGAGACGATGTCGTCGGTCTTGATGCAGCCATTTTGATGGCTCCCAAAGTATGGGAAACAAGCGGCCACCTAAAGACTTTTACTGACCCATTGGTTGATTGTCGCAAATGTCAAGAGCGCTTCCGTTCCGACGAGTTGCCGGTTTCTGGGGCTTGTCCAAACTGTGGCGCCCGCGATTCCTTTACCGAATCTCGTCAGTTCAATCTCATGTTTAAGACATTTGTGGGCCCAGTCGAAGACGATGCTGCGGTGGCTTATCTTCGTCCTGAGACTGCGCAAGGAATTTTTGTCAATTTCAGCAATGTCCAAACCACGACCCGGAAAAAGCCTCCTTTCGGGGTCGCGCAAATTGGAAAGTCTTTTCGCAACGAGATAACTCCGGGCAACTTCATTTTCCGTACCCGTGAGTTTGAGCAAATGGAAATGGAGTACTTCGTTCCTCCCGAAGAGGGGGCAAAGTGGTACGAGTACTGGTGCCAGACGCGTTACCAATGGTTTTTGGATCTAGGTGTCCCCCAAGAAAAATTGCGCTTGCGGCCCCACGAGGAGTCAGAACTTTCGCATTATTCCACTGGAACCTCTGATATTGAATTTGAGTTTCCCTGGGGCTGGGGGGAGTTAGAAGGCATTGCTAACCGAACCGACTTCGACCTCACCCGCCACGCCGAAGCATCGGGTAGCGATCTTTCTTATTTTGATCAAGAAAATGACCGTCGTTACATTCCCCACGTCATCGAACCCGCTCTTGGCGCCGATAGGGCCACATTGGCCTTTCTGCTCGCGGCCTACGAGGAAGAAGAAGTGCCAAAAGAAAAAGGTGGCTCCGAGGTCCGTACCGTATTGCGCCTCGACTGGCGCTTGGCTCCCATCTCAGTAGCGGTTCTACCCCTTTCGCGCAATGAGCGTCTAGTCCCCGCCGCGGAGGCGGTGGCAGCAAAACTAAGGCCCGCTTACATGATTGATTTCGATACTGCTGGATCTATCGGTCGGCGGTATCGTAGACAAGACGAAGTCGGCACTCCGCTATGCGTTACCGTCGATTTTGAAAGTCTTGATGACCAAGCAGTCACTGTCCGGGATAGAGACACCATGCAACAAGAGCGCGTTTCTATCGACGGGCTCCTTACTTACCTTCAGGAGAGATTTGTCTAGTGGATAACGCCGACGATAACGGACAGAGTTATTACGATGTGTTGGGGGTTGAACCCACTGCTTCGAAAGAAGAAATTCGCGAGGCCTATCGAGCTGAGTTGATGAGCGCTCAGGCTCAGGTGGCTGACGCGGAAACAGCCAAGAAACCCAGCGCCGACGCAATCAGTAATGCTCGTTCGGGCGAGTCTCAGGTCCGCAAGGCTTGGCAGGTATTGAGCGACGAGTACCAGCGAGAGCGCTACGACGAGAGCGGCTCGCCAACTATGAGCGAAGACTTCACTCCCGACGACACCGGAGTCGAGTTGGTCGCCCCCAGCAAGGCAATTAAAAAGGCTGAACCCACCACGGCCAAGGAGCGTCGAGCGGCCGCGATGGCTAATCGTCCTCCGGGTTTATTTTCTAAAGACCACCCACCGATTCCTAAAACTTGGCCTAAAGGTTTCACCCCTCCACCGCCTCGAGGCCGACTAAGTGCTATGGGAATCGATGTTTTAGTACTGCTCGTTTTGCTTGTGGCGCAGCAAACTATTGGCGTTTGGGCGGTAGAGCAGGTCTATCCAAAAGAGACTAAGCGACTTGAGGCCGTTTCTACTCAACTCGACCAACAGGAAAAAAATAAGTCAAAAGCTGAAAATCAACTCGACAAAGCCAAAGTGGCCGATGACAAAGCTGCCGCCAAGGCTGACATCAAGACGGCTGATAAAGAAATTTCCAAGCTCGAAGAAAAGCAAAAAAAGATCGGAAACGATATTCTCCCTGGTCAGTTGGGGTTGACCGTCATTACTTTGATGATCGCCTTGCTCTACCTGATCCCGTTCGGCCGGCGCTCGGGTCAGACTTTAGGCAAGAAGATGCTTCAGATCCGGGTAGTTATGCTGACGGGGGCGCCACTGACTATGCGGGGCGCTCTCTTGCGCTACGGGCTCCCAGTATTTATCGCTTTGCTCTTGTCGCCGATCCTCGGGCCAGTGGGCTACGTCGCGGTACTTTTCGGTGTACTGACTTGGCCTCGAAACGCTAATTACCAAGGGTTGCACGACCGGCTGGCCGGTACAATCGTGGTTGACGGATAAGTAGAAGCGAGAGAGATTCTTGAAGTACGTATACGCGTTTAGTGAAGGGTCTAAGGAACAAAAGTTTCTGCTGGGCGGAAAAGGTGCGAACCTGGCCGAAATGACCAAAATTGGTCTTGCGGTTCCATCGGGTTTCACTATTACCACTGAGGCTTGTAACGCTTATTCCAACTCGGGTAATAAATTGCCCGATGGTTTGCTAAAAGAAGCGACGAGTGAGTTGCGCGCCCTTGAAAAATCAATGGGAAAAAAACTGGGTGACAGTTCTGATCCTTTATTAGTTTCAGTGCGCTCAGGGGCACCATTTTCTATGCCCGGGATGATGGACACCGTCCTTAACCTTGGTCTTAACGATGTATCGGTCGCGGGATTGGCTAAACAAACCGGCAACGAGCGTTTTGCCCTCGACTCGTATCGCCGGTTTATCCAGATGTTTGCCAAAATCGTTCTTGATGTTGATGGTGATCTATTTGAACACGCGATTGAACAATTGCGCACCGCTAAGTCCGTAGCGACTGACCCCGAACTTGATTCAGATGCCCTCAAGGAACTGGTGGCAACTTTTAAAACTATTGTGGCCGCTAACGCCGGCATGGAGTTCCCTCAAGACCCCGAAGAGCAATTGCGTTTGGCTATCGAAGCAGTTTTTCAATCGTGGAACGGCGAGCGAGCCAAGATCTATCGCCGTATGGAAAAAATTCCCGACGATCTCGGAACTGCGGTCAATGTCCAATCAATGGTGTTTGGCAACAAAGGCGAAGACTCGGGCACGGGAGTGGTGTTTACTCGTGATCCAGCCACGGGCGAAAATGTTCCTTACGGCGACTTCTTGGCTAACGCTCAAGGTGAAGACGTGGTGGCGGGTATTCGCACTACCGAACCTCTGGCCGCCATGGCGGGAGTATTCCCCGAATGTCACGAGCAACTTTTAGGTGTACTCGAAACTCTTGAGCAGCACTATCGCGATATGTGCGACATCGAATTTACTATCGAACAGGGAAAACTATTTATCCTGCAAACTCGAGTTGGTAAGCGCAGCGCCTTGGCTGCTCTGCGGATCGCCCGCGAAATGGAAGCCGAGGGAATGATCGACCGTCGCGAAGCAGTTCTTCGCATTGACCCAGCTCAACTCGATCAACTACTTCATCCTCAATTCGCGCCCGACTCTAATTACTCCGTACTCACAGTCGGGCTTAACGCCTCGCCTGGAGCGGCCACGGGTCAGGTTTACTTCACTGCCGACGAAGCCGAATCGCGTCATGAGGCGGGCGAGACCGTCATCTTGGTGCGCCCCGAAACATCACCCGACGATTTGCACGGCATGATTGCCGCCGAAGGTATTTTGACCTCCCGTGGCGGTTTAGTCAGCCATGCGGCGGTGGTAGCTCGAGGCATGGGAACACCCGCGGTTTGCGGTGCTTCCGCGCTGCAAATAGATCTCGAAGGAAAAACTTTCCGGGTTGGTGAAACTGTAATTAAAGAAGGTGAGGTTATTTCTATTAGTGGCACCACGGGTGAAGTTGTCGTGGGGTCGGTTGCGGTTACCACGCCTGAACCCGGTGAGCACTTCGAAACTATTTTGGGCTGGGCGGACGAGTTCCGCACTTTAGGAGTACGAGCTAACGCCGATCTTGGTCATGATGCTGAGGTCGCTATTCGTTTTGGTGCTGAAGGGATTGGCCTTTGTCGCACTGAACACATGTTCTTGGGCACTCGATTACACCTCATCCAGCGTTTCATTTTGGCCGAAAGTGAAGCCGATGAAGTTGAAACCCTCAAGGAATTAGGCGACTTGCAACGCAAAGATTTTGTAGAAATCTTTGCCGCCATGGATGGGTTGCCAGTAACGGTACGGCTGCTTGATCCACCTTTACACGAATTTTTACCTGACATCGAAGAACTGGCGGTGCGCGACGCCCGGGGTGAACTCGATGCCGCCGATCATAAACTTTACCGAGCCGCCCGTTCTCACCACGAAGAAAACCCCATGTTGGGTACTCGGGGTGTACGGCTTGGCGTGCTCAAGCCCAACCTTTACCGCACTCAAGTCCGAGCAATCTTTGAAGCTATGTTTGAGCGCACTTTGGCGGGTGGAAATCCTCGAGTTGAGATAATGATCCCTCTTTCGGTGAGTAAAGCCGAATTAGGTTTTGCGGTTGACCAAGTCAGGGAAGTGGCGGAAGAGTTCGCGGTCGAAACTCAAGGTGTTGGCGATCTTCACTACTTAGTGGGAACTATGATCGAAACTCCTCGCGCCGCTCTAGTCGCCGGGGAGTTAGCCCATCAAGCCGAGTTCTTTTCTTTTGGCACCAATGACTTAACCCAAATGACTTTTGGTTTTTCCCGCGATGATGTTGAGGGCAGTTTTATGGCCCGTTATCTCGAACTAAAACTTCTCGATGCCAATCCGTTCGAAACCCTTGACGTTGGCGGAGTGGGCCAGCTAGTACGTCTCGCGGTAGAAAAAGGACGCGAGACTCGACCCGACATCAAACTCGGAATATGCGGTGAGCACGGCGGCGATCCTGCCTCGGTTGATTTTTGCCACTCGGTCGGCCTTGACTACGTGTCTTGTTCGCCGTTTAGGGTCCCACTAGCTCGGCTGGCTGCGGCTCACGCCGCCCTAGGGGCTAACGGTCCCGCCACCACCGCTTGAGCCACCCGCGGACCCTCTTTCGGGCCAGCAAATGTCTCACCCCATCGCTACTGTTAGCCCATGGTTGAAATCAATTCACCGCTTATTGTCCCTAACCGCGGCGACTCAATCTCCCCACTAGAAATCCGGCGCGCCCACGCAGGCTCTCGTGCGTTTGTGGGTGGCAAGCTAACCACCCGCTCCGAGCGTGAAGCGCAAATGGCTGACTCTCTCGCTCCGGGGGCCACAAGGCCAGTAGGGGCGGGTAATCGAGCGTTACCCGAAGAGCCCGATGAATTTCGGTTGTGTTTTGAGCGCGACCTCGATCGAGTTAAACATTCACGGCCGTGGCGGCGGCTAGCAGGGAAGTGCCAAGTTTTTGTCGCCCCCGAAGACGACCATCTCCGCACTCGTTTAACTCACGCCGTGGAAGTCGCCCAAGTGGCGGTCGGCATTGCTCGGGCCGCCAATTTGTGCGTACCTCTGACCGAAGCCATCGCGTTGGCTCACGATTGTGGCCACGGTCCGGCGGGGCACGCTTCCGAAGAAGCGTTCTCGCCCTATTTACCCGATACCGGCTACGACCACGCGGTGTATGGTGCCGATGTCACTTTGCAAGAACTGAATCTTTGCTCAGAAACTCTCGATGGAGTGCGCAATCACTCCTGGCGCCGCCCCGCTCCCGCCACCCCTGAAGGTGAAGTAGTGGCTTGGGCTGATCGCATTGCCTATGTTTGCCACGATTTTGAAGACGCAGTACGGGCGGGCATATTGGTCCCAGAAGATCTGCCCGATGAGGTGCGAGCCGTAGTCGGAACGCGTCGTTCTGATCAGATCGGAACCTTTGTCCTAGCCGTGCTCGCCGCCATCGCCGCCACCGGCGAAGTGGGGATGACCGATCCTGCGGCTAGCGCGTTGCAGTCTTTTCGTGATTTTAATTTCTCTCGTATTTATTTGCGCCCCGCTTCGCTTCGCCAAGCCGATCGAGCTATTCGACTCCTACGCGGTTTAGTCGACCATTTCACCGACTCTCCCCATCGGGTACCCAATTCGCGAGTCCGAGAGGCCGATTCGCCTGAGGCCGCCGCTCAGGCCGTTTTTTATGTCAGCGGCATGACCGATCGCTTTGCTCTTGGCCTCGGAGTCGAACTCTTGGGCTATCGCACCGAAGATTTGCCTCGTGGCGTCTAATGGGTCGTAGTCTCATCACTAGTGGGAATTCTTGACGAAGACGTAAGCCGAGTTCGCGATCAGACTGACCTAGTCGCCTTGGTGGGCGATTACGTAGCCCTTAAACGGGTAGGACAGCGGTTTGCCGGTCTGTGTCCTTTTCATCAAGAGAAGTCGCCATCATTTTCGGTCAACGCCGAACTCGGGGTGTACTACTGCTTTGGCTGTCAATCTTCCGGTGACGCTATAACTTTTTTGCGAGAGATTGAGCACCTCGATTTTCCTGAGACCATAGAACGTTTAGCGACGCGGGCGGGTATTACCTTGCGTTACGACGATAAATCTCATCAGCGAGATAAATCTCGCCGATCCCGTCTAGTCGAAGCGGTTGAGGCGGCCGTAGTTTTTTATCATCAGTTGTTAGTTGAGTCACCTGCGGGCGGCGCCGCGAGAAAATACTTACGGGGGCGTGGCTTTGGCGGCGACGAAGCTAGACAGTTTCGCCTAGGGTTTTCCCCTGAAGGGTGGGACGACTTAAGCAAAACATTGTCGCACGACAATAAATTTTCTCGGGACGATTTAGTCGAGGCTGGCCTAGCGTTTGTGAATAAAGCCAATCGCCTGCAAGATCAATTTCGGGGTCGATTGATGTTCCCTATTTTTGACGCCCGAGGCGAAGCGGTAGGTTTTGGTGCGCGCGATCTTGTGGGCGAAGGGCCCAAGTATCGCAACTCCGCTGAGTCGGCGGTTTACCAAAAAAGCCGTCTGCTCTATGGGCTCAACTGGGCTAAACCCGAGATAGTGGCCCGCAGTGAAGTGATTATTTGTGAGGGCTACACCGACGTCATGGCCTACTCATTAGCGGGTGCCCCTAACGCGGTCGCTACTTGCGGAACCGCTCTGTCTGACGATCACGTACGAATGCTTAAAAATCTCACTCGTCGCGTAGTCCTGGCCTACGACGCTGATTCGGCCGGGCAAGGGGCGGCAGAGCGTTGGTACAAGTGGGAGCAAGAACTAGAACTTGAGGTGCGAGTAGCAGGATTACCGCTTGGGCGCGATCCGGGTGATCTTTGGCGAGACGACCAACCGGCACTGTTGGCTTCTATCACCGAGGCCAAACCTTTTCTCGCCTTTCGTATCGATCGAGCTTTAGCCGCCGGTGATGTCTCTACTATTGAGGGTCGTGCTCGAGCTGCGACAATGGCCGCCCGAGTAATTGCCGAACACCCCAGCGAATTGGTACGCGATCAGTATGCGCTCCAGATTTCAGAATCGCTTTCTCTCGATCTTGATGGCGTGCGCCACCAAATAACGCAAGCACGAACCAACCCTATTCCCGCGTCCGCACCAGGGCGTCCCATCGCCAACCAAGAAAATGAAGACGAATCTCCCTTGCCTCCACCACCAGTAGATCGGCGCGAGGTGGATATTTTACGCTGGGTTATTCATGACCCCGCTCTTGTGCAGGATTGGATCGATGCCTCGCTGTTTATCGACCCCACCGCACGGGAGGTTTTTGATTTACTGATCGAACACCCCGATTTACACGAAGCTATTGCCGTGTCTGACGGCAATGCTCGTCGGCTCCTTGAGCGGCTGGCAGTTGAAGAACCCGAGGTTGACGACGAGCCGCAAACTCTGGCTGCTCGACTTATGGTTAATACCGTTGAGCCAGTGGCTAAACGTCTTACCGATCGGGCGCTGCGCAGTGATGACGACCGAGCAAGCGAAGCCAAATCTCAACTCGATTCCCTGGCTCATGCTCGCGAACTGGGGGAGTGGGTAAGTGCCCAAAATTCGGCCAAAGAGTTGCTACGTTGGGTCATTAAGGAAAGCGCGCGTTTAAATGAGCCCGCGGGGTCGGTAGAGTAAGGAATATTGTGAGTAAAAAATCATCGGCCGAGAGCCCTAAAGACGAAGTTGAGCCCACCACCTCAGCCGATGAGCCCGCCCGTACCCGTTCTCGTCGCAGTGCCTCCGATCGACTCGATGCCGCCATTGCCTCGGGGCGAGGAAAAGGCGAAGGCGGGAGCTTCGATCCGGTACGGATGTACTTAAAGGAGATTGGCAAGGTCGCACTCCTGACCGCAGAAGACGAGCGGGCCCTCGCCCGACGAATTGAAGCCGGGGCTAGCGCTTTTGCGGTGACGACCAATGAATTCGCATCCGACGATCCAGAACTCCAGGTTCTAAAAACTCAAGATCTCGATACTTCTGGTGGCCTCGACCCTTTCGTAGTGCGGCAATCGACTCGCCGTTCACTTGAGCGAGCACGGGAACTGGTACTCGATTTAGCCGCAACCCCCAAGACGGGAGCGGCGAACAAATCTTCGTTAAGTGAAGCATCTGATTTACTCGAGCTCGAACTCACCAAACTGGTTCCGCGTCCCCTCGGTGCCGGTCTACCGAGTGGGCCACTGGCAACAAAAACTGATGAATGTTTTGTGCAGGTAATCCTTATCGCCACCGAGTTGTGCGACAAATTTAAAGCCGGCACTACAATCCACACTCGCGCGCTCCAAATTAGAGCCCTCGTCGACGGTGAATTGGCTAAGCAACAAATCACTAACGCCAACTTACGCTTAGTAGTTTCTATTGCTAAGCGCTACTCCGGCCGGGGAATGGCTCTGCTTGATTTAGTGCAAGAAGGAAACTTGGGTTTAATTCGTGCCGTTGATAAGTTTGATTACACTCGGGGCTTTAAATTTTCCACTTACGCCACTTGGTGGATTCGCCAAGCTGTCACTCGAGCCATTGCCGACCAAGGGCGCACTATCCGCATTCCGGTGCACATGGTTGAAACGATGAATAAGGTAATTCGCACTCAACGCCAGATGCTCCAAGAACTTAAGCGTGAACCGAGCATCGAAGAGATAGCCGTAGAAGTAGACCTTTCACCCGAAAAAGTGCGCGAAATACTCCGCATCGCCCCTGAGCCATTATCGCTCGAAACCCCCATTGGCCCCGAAGGCGATAGCAGCGTAAGCGACTTTGTGGCTGACGAAAGTGCAGTTTCGCCCGACTCGGCCGCAGAGTTTGAGCGCCTTAAGTTTGAGATAGAACAGGCTCTGCTCGAGCTTGAGCCTAGGGAGAAAGAAGTGATGCGGCTGCGGTTTGGTCTCGATGACGGTCGAGTGCGCACGCTTGAAGAAGTGGGAAAGAAGTTCAATGTGACCCGAGAGCGTATTCGCCAAATAGAGTCAAAGACGCTGGCTAAATTGCGTCATCCCGCCCGATCCCGACGGTTGCGTGACTATCTCGAAGTAACTTAAAGCCCAGCATCGGCGAGACAAGGGGTAACTATTTTATTAGCGTCGCTCGTAGCGAGGAAATAGCCAACATTGGGGGCCGTAGCTCAGTGGTTAGAGCAGGGGACTCATAATCCCTCGGTCGAAGGTTCGATCCCTTCCGGCCCCACCAGGTTTTCTTTGTGTTAGTCTTTTTCTCCGTACTCGTACCCTAGGAGAATTTATTTATGAAGCGCTTTTTTGTTGGTCTTGCGGTTATCGCTCTAGTAGCAGCTGGTTGTAGTTCTGGCTCTGATTCCGCCAAGTCGGCAAAAAATGACGACGCCACTGGGGCTTGCCCTACGAATGTGGTTGCTAACCCCGACGACGGCGGAAAAACCATTCCTGCCCTTATCGCCAGCGCCACCAAGAGCGTTGACATCATTATTTATCAAATCGGGGACCCCGATATTCAATCTGCGCTACTCGCGGCTATGGCTAATGGCGTTGAAGTGCGAGTGTCGATGGATAACTACTCGTCGTCAACCGCTACCCCTAATACCGCTTTTGTTAACGCCATGGTTACGGCCGCTACGGCTGCCAGCCCCTCGACCCTCAGCAACTTTCAAGCCAATTGGTCAAGCAGCAACTTCAATATCACCCACCAAAAAACTGTCATCATTGATGGCAATGGTGGCGGAGCGCCGTGTCTATTGATCTCCACCGGCAACTTCTATTCATCTTCGTACGGTAAATATTGGGCCGCCCGTGACTTCTACGTCACCACTGGCGACCCCAGCCTGATCAGTCAAGCCGAGTCGGTATTCAGCTCTGACTTCAGCTGTGATGGCGATACTGTAACCAACGGTATTTTGGCCGAAACTTCTGGTCCGTTGCTTTACAGTAACGGATCCTTTTTGCCCGGAACATCTACCTACCCGCCTTATAACGATGGCTACTATCCGGGCGGGGAACCTATTTCTACTCCGGGGACTAATCAAGGGAACGTCGGTCCTTACCAAGTGGCCCTAATTGATTCAGCCACCAAGGGTGACGTCATTTCGATTTATAACGAGGAGTTGAAATCTGACACCAATTACCCAGGCGAACTTTGGAATGCGCTAATAGCCGCACTTGCCAAGGGCGTTAGCGTGCAAATCTTCATGAGTGCTCCGCCTAGCCAGTCGGGAAATCCTCTCAAAGGTCAAGACAAAGACTTCGTCACCTTGGCCGCGGCCGGCGCTTCGGTGCACCTATTGGCGGCAGAGGCTTACCTCCAAGAAACGTCCACTGGTTTTCCGAGTGGTAATCCGACCTATATCCACGCCAAGGCATTTTTGCTCAATGACTCCGCGGGTAACTTCATAGACGGTTACGTGGGCTCGACTAATGGCAGTTCAAACTCCATCTACTTCAACCGTGAACTAGGTCTAGCGCTAAAGAATTACCCAGCTCTTGCTAAGAGTATTCAGGCCACCTTTACTAAAGACTTTTCTATTGCCAACCCTGCTGCTCCGGCCGCTCCATTTAACTTCACCGTGCCCAAGGTGGCTCCTGCTACCGGCGGTCTTTATCCCGTTGCTTGGTACGCTAAGGGATTTGGAAACGACAATCCCCGAATTACAGCGAGCGGATCGGTGCTGGAAGACGCCTTGGCTCGCCAAGCTTGTGGGGCCGCGTTCACTCCGCCGGCCACTACCACCAGCGCGGCGGCTGCCACCACCACTACCTCGTCATCGACTACATCGACTTCGTCAACTACCACCACCACTTTGGTCGAATCACTACCGCCGCCACCATAAGGGTTCCTGAAATTAAAAGAACAGTTGTCCGGTGCGTCGCCTGATTGGGTGGTCGATTATCGCCACACTTTTTGGTGCCGTGATCGTCGGGTGTGGTGGTGGGTCTGAGATCAAGGGAACACCTGCTTCTCGTTCACTTGAACTGCCCGTAGCCGTTGGACTCAAGCGCGACGGTCAAGGGCTAGCCCGGGCAGCCGCGAAGCGTTCGACTCCAGGCCAACCCAACTCGCAAGCGTGGTCTTCCCCGTTAGAAATTGCCCGCCGCTACGGAGCATCAAGGCAGAATGCGGCACAAGTCTTAGCTAAGTTGCGCCAGGCGGGGTTTTCTGGCGAAGTAGACGCAACGCGGGGCTTCATTTTGGGGTCAATGAGCGTGGCCGAAGCCGAAAGATTTTTTTCTACTTCGATTGTGGTTGTTAAATCCGATGGGGTGGCGGTGGCCCAGCCTAAAACGGCACTCAAAGTTCCAGAATCTATTACTGATCAGGTAGATGAAGTAGTCGGCCTGAGGGCAAAAACAACATTAGGTAAAGTTGCCTCGAAAATTATCAGTAACCCCAACTCGGTTTACTGCCCACCCTCAACTTCTCAGTCACAAGCTGCTCGCATTTATTACGGCATGGATAATTACGCGACTAGCGAAAACGCCGGTGGGGGAGTGAGCATTGCCATGCTTGAAACCGAACCGACTTCACCGCGAGCCCTTGATGTTTATCGACAGTGCTATGGCGTCAACATCCCTCCCGTTACGGTTCATTTAGTCGACTTTTCGTCTGCCGATACCTTTTCTGCTCCGATCAAAGAGTCAACCCTTGACATCATCGCCGCCAGTCTTATTTCTCCTAGGTTGTCTGGAATTGATATATATCAATTTGATCCGTACTCATCGATCGTGTTTCCGCTCGCGGCCGCGCTAAAAGGTAGTTACAACAACGGGGCGCAAATAATTTCTACCAGCGTGGGCTTTTGTGAAAAGAATGTTTCTGATGAACAAATTTCTTTGAGCGAATGGATTTTAGCCGTCGCGGCCAAAACTGGGGTCACAGTAATAGCGGCCACCGGCGATTCTGGTTCGTCGGCGTGCGCTCCTAGCGATACTGGTCCGGCGGCACAGTATCCAGCTTCATCCCCGTTCGTGACTGCAGTTGGCGGAACGCAATTTAAGTTTCAAGATGACAACTCGCAAGGCACCATCATCGGTGAAGAGGTATGGAATAATTCGCCCACCAGCCAACAAGCGGGTGGGGGCTCTACTGGTAGCCGGCTACCTCGTCCTGACTATCAGAAAAACTTAAGTATTTCTGGTGGGCGCATTGTCCCCGACATTTCCTTTATTGCCTCACCTAGTGCTTACGGCCAGATCCCGGTCTGCACTCAGACACAAAAGTGCGTTATGAGAGTGGTCGGGGGGACTTCTGCCTCCGCCCCATCGGTCGCCGGTGCGCTGGCCGACACTATTGAAGCATTATCGAGTGCTGAAGGGTTACCTCGCCGTTTGGGACTATTGAATCCCACTCTTTACGCCTTGGCGCAACAGAAAAGTGAAAGCAAACTTTTCCAAGATATAACTAAGGGTAATAACGACCTTTACGGCACAGGGTGTTGTGCGGCCAAGAAAAAGTATGACGCCGCGAGTGGGCTGGGTTCGTTAAAACTCGATAAAGTTTTTTCCCTTTTTGGGCGCTAGTTGGTAGTGCACGCATCTTGATAGATAGACGCGGGCACGCTGCCGTTATTGCAGTACACCCCACGATTGACTGCTTGCCATGCGCTTCCATTCCCGCGCAGCAATACGGTTACATCAATTTCGTTAGAGGGAATACCGACCGTGGGGTTGGTCACTGCCCAATTGCTCGCACATTTGAACGCGTTTAGTTTAAAAAGTTGCTCACCGCTAGAAAGCGAGGCAATCACCGCAGGGCGCAAAGCCGCGTCGGTGCACGGAGGGGTAGTGCTACTGCCTCCCCCCTTAGTTGTCGGCGGGCTAGAGGTCGGAGTTACGGGGCAACGCACCGATCCAGTTTGCGCCGAAAAGGCTAGGGCAGCACGCGTGTTGGGGCCAATGATTCCGTCGGCGCTCAAGCCGTTAGCGGCTTGGAAGTTTTTAATCGCAGCTTTGGTATCAGCGCCGAGAGTGCCGTCAAGAGGTCCAGGAGCGCAACCCAAACTAGTCAATTCGCGTTGAACGGCCAACACGTCGTTTCCGTCAGCGCCATTTTTAGAAGAATTAGATGAAGTACCACTATTCGAACTGTCGCCACTGCTGCACGCTGCTCCGACAAGGGCTAGAACTAAAACACTGATCCCTATTTTTATCCAACTTTTGCTCATTTAGTCCTCCAGATCGCCGCAGTGCGTTTGCTTAGACTACCGTCTCGGGTTCTAGATTTGTGCCATCTTGATCGTGATATTCCTGTAGTAGAGCATTCTCTTTAGAAACCTTGGGGAAGAAGAAAAACACTAGGCCGAAGCCCAGGACAATAGCCACCATTCCCGCGGAATAAGCCCAATCTGCCCCCTGAATAAATGACGTTTTGGCCGCCGAAATTATTTGGGGAGCATATTGCGGGTACTGCTCCGCAGTAATGACGGCACTAGAGAATGATTTTGTCAACTGGCTCTGCGTTTCGGTACTGATTTGACCCGAAGCGGCCGACGCAGCAATGGCGGCGGCAAACGCGGCCGCGTACCCTGCGGTTAGAAACGCTCCCGTGATTGACTGCATAATGGCTCCACCCAGATCGCGTTGGAGGTCCGCGGTGCCTGAAGCCATTCCCGCCTGTGCTGGCGGTACTGATCCAGTGAGTGAATGGGACGCGGGGGTCCCCGCTAAACCGATACCGACCCCAATGAACGCGTAAGCGATACCGACGACCCAGTAGTCAATCCCTTCTTTCCAAAAAAGAATCATCACGACAAAAGCGAGAAAACAAAATACGTAACCCAAAAGTAAAGTAAAGCGAGCTCCGTAAGCGTCGACGATTTTGGCTGACCGCGGCGCCACTAAAACCATCAGTACCGCTGCAGGTAAAATCGCGGCCCCAGACTCTATGGGGTCGTAGCCGAGAACGTTTTGCAAGAATTGTTGACCGATAAACATTGCCGCCATAAGTGAACCAAAGACAATTATTCCCGCCGCCGCCGCCACCCAAAAAATTCGCCGACCGGCAATGTTGAGTGGGAACAGCGGATTAGCGGCCCTTTTCTGGCGCAAGATAAATGCTCCTCCGGCGCCGACCGCGATTATCCCCATCTCAAGGGCAAACATCCCCTTATCTGGTTCGGCGGCAAAACTGATGGCAATCACTAGCGAGCCGATAAAGACCAGCGAGAAAATACCCCCAATGTTGTCCACTTTTTTGGTCGATTCATTTACATGATTCGGCACGGACTTTATGGTCAGAGGAATGGCAACCAGCGCCAGCGGGATGGTGATGAGAAATATGGACCCCCACCAATAGTGTTGGAGCAGCGCTCCGGCTGACAACGGCCCTAAGGCCGAGCCCGCACCCCCAATCGCCGACCACAATGCGATCGTTTTTGTTCGAGCGGGGCCAGCCCATAAAGCAGTAATCAAAGCGAGCGTGGTGGGGTAGGCCATACCCGCTGCTAACCCACCAAAAAGTCGAGCAAAAATTAAAACTTCCATTGATGGAGCCCACGCGGCTAACAGACAGGCCGGTATCGAAAGAATTGTTCCAATAACCAGCATCGATTTGCGACCATAACGGTCACCGATGGCGCCAAAGTATAAAACTGTAGCGGCTAACCCGAGCGAGTAGGCGACCGACATCAAGTTGAGTTCAGTTTGTGAGGCGCTAAAGGACAGCCCGATTTCGGGCAAAGCAACAAAAGTTACCGCCAAATTTAAGTTGGCAATTAGTGCCACCAGTATCAAGGTGGTAAGGATTACTCCCGAACGCTTAGGCGTAACTGATGTAGTCACTGAGTCGACCGGTGATGTACTGGACAATTATCGCTCCTTATTTCTGGTGCTAGTGCTACGAGAAAGTTAATTAGCCGAAGGGGGGATGACTACTGAAGCGGCCGGATTGATCTTTTGTTTGCCCGGTCGTATTGCCGCAGGCAATTGACTCAATTGAATACGTGCGATTACTGAGCGCAAATATTCGTAGCGCTCGTGACCCGCTCGGGCGCCTAGGTAGTATCCGACACTAAATCCGACGATGCACCCCAGTGTGAATTTTGGCATGGCGTAATGTTGCCACAAACACACCTTGAGGTGACGCTCGGTGGGCAAGGTTTCGGCTCGGGTCTTGTTGGCTCCGAGCCGGGTGAGGTTTATTTGGTAGCGTCATGGTTCCTTCCGGGGTAGCTCAATCGGCGGAGCAGTGGCCTGTTAAGCCAACGGTTGTGGGTTCGAGTCCCACCCCCGGAGCATTTGTTGCGTGTGAAAGGGAGTTGTCGAGTAGTGAGTGATTTTTCGGCCCGGTTAATCGAATTGGCTTGGGAGCTGCCCGGTCCGTTCCCTCCTCACGACCCGCTTGACGCGGTAGTTGTGCACCGAGGAGTAGCTCGTACGTCAGGCTGTTTACCGCGCACTCCTGCTGGCGTATTGGCCTTTACTGGTCGAGTAGGCGACGAAGTCTCACTCGCCGATGCAATAACGTGCGCTCGTCTTTGTGCGCTCAACGCCGTTTCTTTATTGCAGGATTCGCTTGGTTCCCTAAATCGCATCGAACGCGTCTTGAGTGTGATCGGTTTTGTGGCGTGTACTCCTGATTTCAATCAGCAACCTGCAGTGATCGATGGAGCGAGTCACGCTCTAGTTGAGTTATTCGGTGAAGCCGGTCGGCATAGTCGCTCAGCACTAGGGGTTACTGCTTTACCTCGCGGGGGCCCAGTAGAAATCGAAGTAGCAGTTGCAGTAAGTGACGCTTAGTGGGTTCATTAAAATCTAGATTTCTAATTCCAATCACGGCAAAAGATTTTTCCCGTCGGTTTACTCGTCTAGCGACGGGGTTAGTTTTAGTCTCGGTGGGCGTTGGTCTTACCGTGCAAGCTCGGCTAGGAATAAGCCCGTTCGATGTTTTGAACCAAGGAGTATCTCGAGTTACGGGTTGGTCATTTGGGCTAGTAGTTATAGTTCTAGGGGCTGTATTTCTTCTCATGTGGATACCGTTAGGTCAGCGTTACGGTATCGGCACATTTATAAATACCGCCACGATTGGTTTAATGATTAACGCCACCTTGAGTGTTGTCGCTACGCCTAGCGACACGGGCGCTCGATGGGCGATGCTGCTAGTCGGGTTATTGCTCGCGGCGTTCGGGATGGGCCTTTACATCAGTGCTGGATTAGGCCCTGGGCCACGCGACGGTCTAATGACTGGGATAACTGCCAAAGGTTTTCCGTTGTGGTTAGTGCGCACCTCATTAGAAATGCTCGCTCTTGCTATTGGATGGTGGCTCGGCGGTGATGTTGGTATCGGCACGATTATTTTTGCTTTTGCGATTGGCCCCTTGGCCCATATATTCATTGTTCGGTTTAATCTCGGGGTTGATGGTTTTGATCCCAACCCCCGCGCGACGCTAGCGGAATAGATCGATAAGTAAGCCGTGAGCATTCGTATCGGCATCATTGGGAGTGGTTTTGGCGCTCAAGTCGTTGCGCCAGTGTTCGCCGCTACTCCTGGGTGTGAAGTAATAGAAGTGGTATCGGCTCGCAACACCGCGGGCGCGGCCATGTTGTGTGATCGTGACGATATTGATCTAATTTCAGTTCACTCTCCACCACTTTTGCACGTAATGCACGTACGGCGAGCGCTGGCCGCGGGTCATGCAGTTTTATGCGATAAGCCTTTCGGCCGTAACGCCATGGAGGCAGAAACGCTTACGGCCGCCGCCGAGGCGGCTGAATGTCTACACCTAATAAATTTTGAGTTTCGCTTCGACCCAGTGCGCATGCAGTTACGCAATCTGATCGCAAAGGGTGCGATAGGAATACCCGAACATGCGACTTGGACGCACTGGAGCAGTGGATCTCGAGTTCCTTTACGTAAGCACGGTTGGTTATTTGAGCGGGCATCGGGCGGCGGGTGGATCGGAGCATGGGGATCACACGCCGTTGATGCGTTGCGGTGGTTCTTTGGCGAAATTGTTGATGTAAAAGGCGCGGGTCGTACAATCATCAAACAACGCCCCGATGAAACTGGTGCTTTAATTACCGGCGATGCGGAAGACAGTTTCTGGGCTGATCTGACTTTTGCCACCGGAATGAGCGCCACCATCGATTCGAGTTTCGCGGCCACGGCCACCGTCGCCCCCCGACTAAACATTTTTGGCGATGCGGGGGTAATCGAACTTTCTGCTCGCGGACTCATCGTGGTGCGGGGTCCCAATGGTGAACGAGAAGAGTTTGTCCCTTCCGAAACTTCCGGAGATCCCCATTTAGCGCCCATGCGGGCCTGGGCCCTAGTGGTACGAGATGCGGTGGAGGCCGGAATAGCTCCTCCGGAGGCCCCAACCTTTGCTGATGGGTTGGCCTGCGCTCGAGTGCTAGACGTAGTGCGGGCAGGAACCCTGGGTTTGGCTGGCGGAGTTCCTTCGTCAACAATGGGGTAGTGGCAATGCTGAATGAAACCGAGATAATCGCTGAGCAAGAAAATGTCCCCAAGTGGGAACGAATCGGAAACGAGATCGTCCGCACTTATGAGTTGGATGACTTTCCCGCCGCTATTTCTTTCGTGGGGCGGGTAGCCGATTTATCCGAAGCGGCCAACCACCATCCCGATATTGATATTCGCTACCGTAAAGTCCGGATTGCTCTAACTACTCATGACGCAGGTGGACTAACAAAACTTGATTTTTCTTTGGCCCAAGAGATCGACCAAGCGCTTTAACCAATGATTACGGTTTTAGTCGGGGTTGTTATTTTTATCTTAGTCTTATCTTTAGTAATAATTGTTGCTCGTGAACCCGGTCCGTCGGCCGGAGACGTTGCGGTATCGTACGAAGCCGCTTGGAGCCGACTTGATTTTAAAACTCTATGGGTTCTTTCGGGTGAAGAACTACGGGATCGCATGAGCCTTGATGATTACATTGTGGCCAAATCGGCAGCCTACGCTTCAACTCCGTCAGCCCAACCGCCCTCCACCATAGAGATCGTGTCGCTAACAATCGAAGATGATTATGCGGTGGCTCATACTTCAGTAGCGCTAACTGTCGGTGCGCAAGCGACCAACGAAATTGAACTGGCTCGCCGCCGCGGGCGTTGGCTAGTGGTGGCTTATCGCTTAATAAGTTCAGGGCGAACTGTGTGAGGGATAACTCGCTGGCGGGGTTGGTGCTAACTGGAGGTGCGAGCACCCGATTAGGTCAAGATAAAGCGGTCTTACCCATCGATGGTGAGCGGCTCGTGGATCGCACTGTTCGGCTGCTGAGCGATGTGTGTGCGCCGGTCATTGAGGTGGGCCCGGGCTATAGCTCGTTACCTTTTATTAGCGAACAACCACCAAGTTCAGGACCGCTAGTGGCCTTAGCGGCGGGTATCGATGTTCTTCGCCAACAAGGTTTTACCGGCGGTGCCATTGTCTTAGCTGTCGATCTTCCTCGACTCGCACCCGCTCTGCTCGACTGGTTAGTCGCTTATCCAGGTGACAATTCGGTCGTGCCTATAGTTGACGACCGAGCCCAGACTCTCTGCGCGCGCTACAACGCATCCGCGCTTGATGCCGTATCGGCATTAGTGAAAAATGGTGAGCGTTCTTTACAATCTTTGCTCAACGTAATTTCAGTAAACCGAGCCTCGATCGACGAGTGGGGTGAAGTGGTTACGCCTGAGTGTTTTTTTGACATTGACACTCCTGAAGATTTAGATCGTTCGGGCTACTCGGGCGAACAAATATTCTCCGAGTAGCGTTACTAACATCGTGACTTCTTCCCAACGTGATCCCGACGAGATCTTGGCAGTATTTATGGCGGCCGCTGATGCCCAAATGGCAGCAGTGGCGCAAATCCGTGGGCCCGCTCGCCGAGCCCGCACCGATCGTCCGGGCCAATACGCTCTCGATTTAGTGGCCGACGAGGCCGTTTTAGCGGTTCTGGCCCCAACGGGCTGCGCCATCGTAAGCGAGGAGTCAGGTTATTGCGGACCGACGGATTCGCCCATCACTATCGTGGTCGACCCGGTAGATGGCTCCACTAACTGCTCCCGCAATATTCCTTATTGGTCAATTTCGTTGTGCGCTCTCGATCGTGAAGGCCCGCTAGTGGCACTAGTAGTTAATTGCGCTAACGGTGAGCGCTTTAGTGCCATTCGCGGCCAAGGAGCGTATCTCCAAACACCCGACCAACGTGAGATTATTACTCCAGCCTTAACGAAACGAGTGGCCGACTCTGTGGTCGCGGTGTCAGGCTTACCCTCTCACGATTTTGGCTGGAAACAATTTCGAGCTCTCGGGTCAGCCGCGCTTACTCTTTGCGATGTCGCGGCCGGTCGAGTCGACGCTTATTACGATGTGCTCACCAGCGGCCACGCTCCGTGGGATTACCTTGGAGGATTGCTTATGTGCACCGAAGCGGGAGCAGTGGTTGTCGATTATGAAAATCGTGGCCTTGTTACCACCGACATCGAGGCTCGCCGCACTCTGCGGGCGGCGGCACTGCTAGTGTCGTGCCGACACAGGTGGACTATTTGAGCAATACGTTCGTCTCGATCACCGCCACCGCGAGCAATGGCTGGACGTTTTTGCGTTGGGCCCGTCAACGACAACTATTTCTCCTTTCAGCGACAACTATAATTCCCCAGTGGGCATGAGGTGTTTGGCTTGAGGGTGGTCAGGATTGCCCCTGGCTGGTGGAGTGGAGCCAGGCGGGCGTAGCCCGACTGGCGGAACGGAACCAGCCAGGGGCTGGCGAACCTCACGCGCTCTGCCGGGTCTTGGCTTTCTGCGCCCGCACACTTTCGCCATCGAACTCCAGGATCGTCGCGTGATGCACCAACCGGTCAATCGCCGCCAGCGTCGTCAGCGGGTCTTTGAAGATCTGGTCCCACTTCGAGAACACCAGGTTGCTGGTGATCATCACGCTGCGCCGCTCGTAGCGCTCCGCCAGGAACGTGAAGAGCACTTCCATCTCCTCCCGGTCTTGCTGCACATACCCAATGTCGTCGAGCACCACGACCGCATACCGGTCCAGCTTCTTGAGCGCCGCTTCCAGCTTCAGTGCCTTCTTTGCGTTCAGGAGCTGCTGCACCAGCTTGAAGGTCGGTGTGAAGAGCACGGTCAGCCCGTGCCGCAGGATCAACTCCCGTCCCAGCGCGGCCACGAAGTGCGTCTTGCCCCGGCCCGGCAGCCCAAAGGTCAACAGGTTTTCCCCGCGCTCGACAAAGCCCCCGTCCAGCAGCGTGGGTAATTGTCGCCGGACCTTGGCCGACAGTAATGACTCGTCGAGATTGCCCAGGCTTTTGCCATCCGGCAGGCCGGACTGTTTGAGCAACCGGGCCACGCGCCGTTGTCGGCGTTCCTCCGCCTCGCTCTCGCAGAGGTGTTGCAGGAACTTGCGGTAGCCCCAGTGGTCCGCTTCCGCGCTCTTCATCGTCGCGGCGTAAATCCCCGCCATCGTGGTCAGGTTGAAGCTGCGCAGCAGCCCCGGCAGCGGGTCATGCGACATCGGCCACCTCCCCGCCCAGCAGGGCGTCATACACCGCCAGGTTCACGGGCGCTTCCACCAGCGTCACCACCAGCGAGGGACACAGGAACTGCCGCACACTCTCCGTCCGCCACGGGGGCACCGCCGCGCCCACCAGTTCGCTCAACCGCCCCACCACCGCACGGCTGCCCAGCTCCGCCGTCAGCTTGAGCAGGCGCAAATACTCCAGCTCGCCCGGTCGCTGCCCGTGGTCGCGCACCAGCTGGTCATGCGCCGCCCGATACGTTGCATCGGGAAAGAGTTCCTCCCGGTGCCGATACCGCGCAAACGCCCCGGGCTTGCGCAGCAATGCCTGGATGATGTGCCGGTAATCAATCACCGCCTAGCGATCCCGGGAGCGCGGCAACTCGGCCACCAGTTCCGCCCCGTGATACACGACCACTTGCTGTTCGCTCACCCGCACCCGCAGCCGTCGCCCGATGAACCGCGCCGGCACCGAATAGGTCACCTGCTTGACCCGGATCGTGCTGTGGCTGCTCACCCGGCAGTCCACCTCGTCATACTCGCAGAGCCGCGTGGGCGGCAGTTCTTTCATCACGGCCAGCTCCTCCGCCACCTTCGCTCGCCGCCCCTGATTGGCCCGCAGCAGCACGTCCTCGACGAACCGGTCGTAGTCCGCCTCGCTCGCAAAGTCCCGCGACGCGCGCAGCAAGAGATGCTGCAAAAGCCGCTGCTTCAAGTGCCCGTTGTGTGACTCCACATCCCCGTTCTGGTTCGGGCACTGAATGCCGATGGTCCGCGGCACCAGCCCGTAGTGTTCCACCAGCGAGAGGAACTCGGGGTTGAACGCCCGCTTGCCCCCGAGGCTGATCTGGTGCGTGGCCGCGCTGCTGTTGTCGATCTGCAACTGCCCCGGCACCTTGCCCAGCCGGTGCAACGCCGCCTGCAACCCCTGCCGCACCGAGAGCAGCGACTCCGACTGGCACCGCGTCGCCCATTGCCAGTTGGAATACGGCAGCACCGCGTGACAGAGCAGCTGATCCAGCGGCTGGCCGGCGATGCTCACCTTCAGCTCCTTGGCGTGGGTCCAGTCCACTTGCATCACCTCGCCCGGACGATGTTCCTGCGCGAAGATCACCTCCGGATCCGGCCCGTGTTCCAGCCGCCACTGCCGCACCCGCCGCTGAAACGTCCGCCACTGCCCCGCCGCAATCGCCTCCCCCGCCGTCTCCAGCAGGTGCTCAAACAACGCCCTGGCCTCCAGCTCGGGGGCCGACTTCAAATACCCCTCCGCCAGTGCCCACGCCGCGCCCAGCGGATCCGTCCGCGTGCGCCACGTGCGCGACCCACGCGCCGCCA
>OFRL01000016.1_pt1 | contig 93701 bp, 91 predicted proteins | sample 1543121 | NCBI WGS metagenome assembly OFRL01 (sample SAMN07774228, study PRJEB24372) | wastewater metagenome | isolation source: Lake Maggiore Cannobio | place: Italy: Cannobio | collected 2016-01
CCACCAAAGAGTGCCCGTTTATTACCAAATTCGAAAAGGCTACTGCGTGATCTAGTTGCTCCTGCGGCGGACGAGGGCCAATAAAGCCTAATTCTTGGGCTTTTATCAACACCTGATCAATTGATACTGCGGACACAACCCCCAAAGTAGCCCAAAATGGGCTCTCAATGGGCCTTTACCGGTAAAACTTCTTAGGCGGAACGAATGACCACTCGCCGTCGGGGTTCTTCTCCGTCAGAAAGCGTCTCTAGACCGTCAATTTCGGCAATCGCATCGTGAACAACCTTGCGGTCGGCCGCAGCCATCGGCTCCAGCGCGTATTCGTCGCCTGATTCTTGCACTTTTGCCGCGACTTCTCGGGCAAAGTCCGATAAAGCTACCCGGCGCTTTTCTCTATACCCACCAACGTCTACATGAATTCGAGCGCCAAATCCCTCGGTGCGGCGCTGCACCGAACTACGCACTAAGTCCTCGATGGCCTTCAGAGTAACGCCTTTAGGGCCCACTAATAGCCCTAAATCATCGCCGACGACGTCAATTATCACCACGTCGTCGCCTTCTTTGCGAATAGCCACATCGGCGCTTAAACTAAAGGCAGACAATAGCCCCCGAGTGAACACCGCGGCCTGTTCGGCCTGCTCATCAACAGTAATTGTCATTTCTCCTGTCCTCTCCCGGCGATCGCTTTGGCTTTTGGCCGCCGAGGTTTTCTTGACGGGCCGACTAGTTTCTTTGCTGGGCGCGGCCTTGGTCGCCGATTTAGCGTTGCTAGTACTCGATTTTTTTGCGCCTCCGCTTGATTTGGACGCAGGTTTGCGCTCTCGCCGCCGTCGTTCGGGGGCAGGTTTCTCTCTCGACAAGGGCTTGACCCGGGCGCGCAGTCGAGCATCCTTACGACCGAATAGCCCGCTGCGGGGCTCTTCCAAAACCTCAAACTGAGCCTCAGATTCATCAATACCCAACTGATCAAGGGCCAGATCAAGGGCCAGTTCCACTGTCCGTCCGGTAGTTTCAACCCATTCCATAGCTTTAGCGTCTCCGTTTCTTCTTTTTCGATTGGTTGGGTGATTGCCCCGAGGTCGACCGCTCTTCGGTCGGCAAATCAGGCTCGGTCGACTGAGGGTGCGTATGCGCGGGGCCAGACTTAGCGCTCGGTAAACCTAGTGCCCCTCGCAGCCCCGAAGGTTTAGTGCCGGAATTATCACCCTCTGGGGGGGTTTCGGGGCTTTTAGGGGATACGGGGGATTTGAGCGATGCCCCCGGCGGTTTGGGCTTCGCGTCGTCGGTGGCCGGCAGCGCCGGCTTGGGGGCGACGACTTCCGGCGGAGGTGGGCGACGACGACTCTTGGCGTCAATAGCGCCGGTGGAAGTAGCCGCTCCGTGACGACTAAAGATGACTTCTTGTTGTCCCAAACGCCACAAGTTGCTCACGAAGAAATACAAAACTAGTCCCGAAGGAAACTGAATAGAAATTAATCCGAAAAATATTGGCAGAACTTTCATTACCGTTCCCATTTGTTTGTTCGCGACCGGCGTACGTTTTTGTGACTGTCGGGTTTGCAAAAATCCCGTCAGAATAACTAAGCCAACCAAAATAAAATATGGAATCGCATCAAGCAAGCCGTCGTGGGCATCGACCGCAGAAAGTTGTAAATTCAAACCTAGAAAATACTGCGGATTTACTATGCCTTTTGCACATTTAGCCGGTGCATCACACAGCGCAGAATAGAGCGCGGAGTCTTTAGGGACGTACTGATACGAGTCGCGCAAAACTTGGAATAGCGAAAAGAATATTGGCAACTGCACCACCAACGGCAAACAACCGGCCAACGGATTAATTTTGTTCTCTTGATAAAACTTCATCATTTCTTGATTAAGTTTTTCGCGGTCCCCCTTGTACTTTGCTTGAAGTTTTTTAATTTCGGGTTGCACGCGCTGCATCGCCATCATTGATTTAGCCTGCTTGGCCGTGAGGGGGTACAGGAGCAGCATGATGGTGGCGGTCAGCAAAATAATCGACACCCCCAGGTTGGGAATGACCGAATAAAAGATGGCCAGCAGCCAGCCGATGGCTTCGAAAACTGGGTTTAGGAACGACATCAGAGGGCCCGGGTTACTTGGGGAACTGGGTCAACTCCACCCTCGTGCCACGGGTGGCACCTTCCGACTCGGCGAATCGCCAGCCAGCCGCCCCGGATAGGACCGTGCTGATCGAGAGCATCTAGGGCGTAAGCCGAACACGACGGATAAAATCGGCATCTATTGGGTAAATGCCGGCTGACCTGGCGCCAGAGCCGAACTGGCGCGGCTAAAACCCATATACAGCAACGATTTAGCCGCTGGGCGGTCATTTCGTGCCCTCTTCAACAAACTGATTCACCCGGTGAGCCAGCGCCCGCACTGCTTGCCCCAATTCCCCGGTGGTCATGGTCTGAGCGGACGGAGCGGCCGAGACCAGGTACGCGCCCGACGGGAACAGGTCGAGCTCGATCGCAACCGCCCCCCGTAAGCGACGGCGCAGGCGGTTGCGCTGAACGGCGTTTCCGGCTGGGCGACCGACCGAGTAGGCAAATTCAAGGTTTTCTCCCGAGACGTAGCGAACCGCCAAAGCACCGGAACGAAACCGTTGCGCCCGAGCCAGGGCGCCAAACGTGGCACGACTTCTAATTCGCAGGATCAGGCGCTTAGGCGCTTGCGCCCGCGCTGGCGACGAGTCCGCAGAACCGCTCGTCCGGCCTTGGTGCGCATCCGATTGCGAAAGCCGTGCTTCTTTTTACGCTTGCGAATATTGGGCTGAAATGTCCGTTTCACGCATTGCCTCCTTGGGGTGGCGGCAACCGATGCATGGGCTGTCCGCAAGAACTTCTGCTCAGTCTATGGCGGTGGCGACCTCGGCCGCAACGTGGGCCCAGGTCGAGCCGGGGGTTCTCTCGGGCGAGGTGGCTTGCCCGTTGAGGGGCCGATGGGTCGCTGATAGGTTACGAACCACCCAAAACTCAACAATTGCCGCCCCGCCCTAGAGGCTCGAGCCCCTCCAGGCGATAACTTCTACGGCTCAGCAACAAAAGATTTAGTCAGTAAATAAAAGTTGTTCGACGTTCGCACAACTAAAACCATCACGGGGGAATTTGAAATGCAGTTTAACAAAAAGTGGGCCGAGACCCGCGAGGGTCGCGCCCCGGGAATACTTCGGTCGAAGCAGACCATAAGATGGCCGCGATGACCGCAACCAACCCCGAAGCAGCGGGCACAAACGCTGGCGACAGTGGCGACGAAACCGCCAATCGAATTTGGGAGCAATCCGCCCGTAGGTTGCGGGCAGAATTAGCCGACGCCACTTGGCATACTTGGTTTCAAGGAGTAAAAGCCGTTCGGTTTGAAAACGGCACGCTTGTTTTGTCAACACCAAACAGCATTTCGGCTGACCGCATTCGGTCCAACTATCGGCCGATGTTGATCGACGCCGTCGCAACCGCCGCCGGCGAACAAGTCGAGGTGGAGTTGATAACTGAACTCAACCCCGAACCAGATTTATTCGACCCAAAACCTTCAGTTCCTGAAACTTCGAGTGCTTCGAGTACCGCGAGTGCGCTCGGGTCGGAGTTGCCGACCGGGACTCTCAACCCGCGCTACACCTTCGACGCGTTTGTTATTGGTTCAGGAAACCGTTTTGCTCACGCCGCGGCCCTGTCGGTCGCGGAAGCTCCTGCATCGGGCTACAACCCGCTCTTTATTTACGGCCCCGCCGGACTAGGAAAAACCCACCTATTGCACGCTATTGGCCACTACGTACATAACCTCTACCCAAAAAAACGGGTGCGGTATGTAACCACCGAAGCAATGATGAACGATTTTGTTGAAGCTATTCGCGATCGTTCTCGTATGGCGACATTTAAGCGCAACATTCGCGAACTCGACATACTTTTAATTGACGACATTCAGTTTCTTGAACGCAGCCAGGAACTGCAAGAGGAATTTTTCCACACTTTTAATCACGTGCACGGCGCCAGCGGACAAATAGTCATCTCGTCCGACCGCACCCCGAAGTCAATCGCTACGCTTGAAGACCGCTTACGCACGCGTTTTGAGTGGGGTTTAATTACCGACGTTCAGCCGCCTGAATTTGAAACCCGTTTAGCAATTCTGCGCAAAAAGGCCGAAGCAGATCACCTCGGGCACATTCCCGACGAGGTAATGGATTTTATCGCGAGCAACATCAAAGAAAACATTCGCGAACTTGAAGGCGCATTAATCAGGATCTCGGCTTACGGGAGCCTTAATCAATCTCCTTTGTCGGCCGAAGTCGCTAAGTCGGTGCTGGCCGATATTTTGCCGAACACCAAACCGCGCGAAGTGACGGCGGCGTTGGTGTTAGAAGAAACTGCGCTCATGTTTGGCTGGGAAGTGGCCGACCTGTGCGGTCGCAGCCGGCGCCGGCCGCTAGTCGCGGCTCGACAAACCGGGATGTACGTCATGCGCGAGATGACTGACTTCAGTTACCCCCGCATCGCCGACGCCTTCGGCGGGAGAGACCACACCACCGTGATGTACGCCGTTGACAAAATTCGCCGCGAAATGGGTGAGCGGCACACGACCTTTGAACAAGTCAATGAGCTGATCGCTCGCATCCGCCTGGGGAGCGATACGTGATTTCTTCCCTTGTTGGGGATAACGCCCCGCAAAACCCTTTACTGACAACAAATAACCCCCTTGGGGATAGAGTTGGGGATAAGAAGGAAAAACCCACCGGTTCTGGGGAGCGAGTCCATAAAAACACCTTTGTTTTTATGGGGCCTGGGGAAGGCGGAGGAAAACTCGCTATAGCCAAACCCACCCTGACCAGCACTTTTGGGCGGTTTTCCACAATCCCCAGCCCTACTACTACTACGACTTTATATTTAATAAAAGACCAAAAAATGGGGAAAACTCATCCCTTTGCCAACCATCAAGAAACGGTGACTAAATGAAGTTTCGTTGCGATCGAGATTCCCTGGCTGCGGCCGTAAGCACCGCCGCTCGAGCGGTGGCCTCCCGAGCCGGCGCACTGCCGGTTTTGTCGGGTTTACGGGTAACGCTCAGCCCCGGAAAAGTCGAATTCACTGGATCCGATCTCGAGTTAACAATCCGGGCGCAAACCGTGGCCGAAGTAGACGGAACCGGGTCGGTAGTACTAGTGGCCCGACTTTTAGTGGACACCCTGGCCAAAATCACCGCCGACACAGTCACAGTCGAAATAGGTGAAGACCAAGCAATTATCGAAGCCGGTCGGTTCCGTTCTGAAATCCGGACCTTGGCTGCGGGTGACTTCCCGCAACTTCCCGAGGCCGAAGGCGAACCGGTGGTTGTGTCTGGGCCCCCAATGGCCGAAGGCTTGCGCCAAGTGGTGCCGGCGGCATCGCGAGACGACGCTCGGCCAATACTCACCGGGGTTTTATTGGCCGCGACTGAAACTGGTTTAAGGCTAGTAGCGACCGACTCCTACCGACTCGCAGTTAGAGATCTACCGGGGGTTTCTTTATTGACCGACGATAAAAAAGTTTTGGTGGGGGCCAAAGGTTTGGGCGAACTGCAAAAAATGATCGGCGAAAGTGACGTTGAGGTTTTTTTAAGCGACCGCTACGTAGTTTTTCGGGTTCCCGGCGCCGAACTAACCGCCCGCCTAATTGAAGGTGAATTTCCTAACTATTCACAACTAATCCCCGACGAGTATCCCAACTGCCTAACCGTGGGGCGCGACCTTTTGGCTTCGGCGGTCGAGCGCGTAAGTTTGGTGGGGGGGACCAGCCGCGACTCCGCCCCAATTCGGTTGGCAATGACTTCTGATGGTTTAGAACTTTCTGCCACCGCCACTGATATCGGCCAATCGTTTGAACCGGTTGAGGCGCAATATTCGGGGACCGACGTAACCATGGCCTTTAACGCGCGCTTCCTTCTCGACGGCGTGGAGGCCGCCGGCGCCGAACAAGTGACCATTGAAACCGTCGACCCACTAAAGCCCGCGGTTTTGCGAGGCGGAACAAAAGAATTCCTTTATCTTTTGATGCCGGTTCGCATCACCTAAGCCCAACATGGAAACCTCGCTCGGCGCATCTGTCGCGCGCGTCGAGTTGGTTGACTTTCGTTGCTACGAAAGCATCCACCTTGATTTACCTTCGGGGGTAACGGTTATTTCTGGCGATAACGGGGAGGGGAAAACCAGCATCCTTGAAGCCGTAGTTTGGTGTGCCTTGGGGCGATCTTTTCGGGGGGTTCCCGACGCAGCTCTGGTGCGGGCGGGCCAAGAGGAAGCCGTGGTGCGTACATTTATTAGTTCACCCGAACGCAGTAGAAAAATTGAAGTCGGTTTGCGCCGAACCGGACGAAACAAAATATTGCTGGACGGAAAATCCGTGTCCCGGCTACGAGATTTAATCGGGGCTTTGCGAGTTACGGTTTTCGCGCCCGACGACCTTGCGCTAATAAAAGGCGGTCCCGCCGGGCGGCGAACTTTCATCGACGAACTTTTAACCACAATAAACCCAAGATTTTCTGGCGTGCGCGCCGATTACGAAAAAGTTCTGCGCCACCGCAACGCCCTTTTACGTGCGGGGGGCCGAGCAAACTCGCGGAGCGATGAAGGGGCGACCCTAGAAGTTTTCAATCAACAACTCGTCGCTACCGGCTCCGAACTACTAGAAGGGAGACTGCAACTTCTAAGTCAAATTTTTCCCGAGGTACAACTCGCTTACCGCGAGTTGGCAATAGAGCCCGTCGCGCTCGAGGCCGATTACGTATGCGACTGGGCCACCTTGGGGCCCAACGAAACCGGTTTGTCCCAAACCTTGACCCGAGAAGAACTGGCTAAAACAATGCGCGCGGCCCTGTCGGCCCTGGCGGGGCGCGAACGCGAGCGCGGCACCACGTTGGTTGGCCCCCACCGCGACGAGTGGGCGCTCACCTTGGCCGGCCTCGAAAGTCGGTCGCAAGCATCGCAGGGAGAACAGCGCACCTTGGCCTTAGCGTTACGCCTAGCCGGCCACCGCGCGGTGACCGCCGCTTTTGGCCAAGAGCCGGTGTTGGTGCTTGATGACGTATTTAGTGAACTCGACGAATACCGCAGCGCCGCCCTCGTCGAACGCCTGGCCGCGCCCCAAACCCTCATCTCCACCGCGGGCCCACTTCCTTTTGGGGTGGAGGTGGCCGCTCGAGTTTGCGTGGCTAACGCCACCGCGAGGGTTCAATGAGATTCAGCCGGTCCAACCAAAGTGTTCCGGGCGAGGAGCCCGACCCAGTAGTGGTGGGCGACGCACTGGCTCATTTAAGCAAAGAACTCGGATTGGCTGACCCTAGAATAATGAAGCAGCTCGTGGACCACTGGCCCGAGATCTTGGGCGCGCAAGTTGCTCAGCACGCAACCCTGCAAAATTTACGCGACGACACAATAACGATTGCGGTTGGGTCGGGAGCTTGGGCGACACAGTTGCGCTACCTCGAGGCCGACATCGTTCACCGCGTGGCCGAGGTTATTGGCTCAGATGCGATTAATCACGTAAGAATTGTGGTGGATCCTCAATAGAAGTGTCCTTAAGTTCTCGTTTTGCTCGGGTACAATAAACGGTGTTGTTTAGTGCAACAATTCGCTCACCGGCACGCGGGTAATCGCTTGTTTCATCTAAACCAAGTTTGCAGTTGACGACCTACCGAAAGGCGTGTCCTTAGTGGCAGCAACCTATAAAGCCAAAGACATTACGGTCCTAAAGGGCCTTGAACCGGTGCGGGAGCGGCCGGGGATGTATATCGGGTCCACGGGTATTTCTGGTTTGCACCACTTGGTTTACGAGGTGGTCGACAATGCGGTTGACGAGGCCATGGCGGGAGAAGCCACTCGAATAGACGTAACTCTCTTGGCCGACGGGGGGTGTCGGGTTAGCGACAACGGCCGCGGAATTCCGGTCGACCCTCACCCGGACGACCCCAAGAAGTCGGCCGCGGAAATCGTGCTAACTACTTTGCACGCCGGGGGAAAGTTTGGCGGCGAGGGCTACAAGATTTCCGGCGGCCTTCATGGGGTGGGGGTTTCTGTAGTCAACGCCCTGTCTTCACGGCTCGACCTCGAGATTCACCGCGACGGATCCAAGTGGACCTTGTCGTTCAAAGAGGGGGGAAGCCCTATTGGCCGCATAAAGGAAGCGGGCCCGTCTAAAAAGCGCGGGACCACGGTTACGTTTTGGCCCGACGCCACCATTTTCGAAGAGATCGAATTTCGGGCGCAAACTCTTATTGAGCGCTTGCGGGAAATGGCTTTTCTTAATCGTGGCCTCGAGATCCGCTTTCTTGACGAACGAACCGACCCAGTTCACTCCGAAACTTTCCACTTTGCTGGCGGGATCGTTGATTTTGTAAAACACCTAAACGGCCCTAAAGATCCGCTCTTTAAAAAAGTCGTTTCGTTCGTCGAAACTACCGACAACTCCGAAGTAGATGTTGCCATGCAGTGGAATACGGGCTATCACGAAGGAATTCACTCGTTTGCTAATAACATCGCCACCACTGAAGGCGGGATGCACGAAGAAGGTTTTAAAAAAGCATTAACTAACGCAATTAATAAGTACGCCAAAAGTAAAGGTCAGTTAAAAGAAAATGATGACAACATTGTCGGAGAAGATATTCGTGAAGGACTCACGGCGATTATTTCGGTGAAGTTGCGGTCCCCCCAGTTTGAAGGACAAACGAAAACTAAACTGGGCAACACCGAGATGCGCTCTCTGGTGGAAAAAGCCACCAACGACAAGTTTGGCCAGTGGTTGGAGCAAAATCCCTCCGAGGGGCGAGCCATCGTGCAAAAAACCCTTTTGGCCGCTCGCGCCCGCCAGGCTGCTCGCCAGGCCCGGGACCTGACTCGACGCAAGTCGTTGCTGGAGAGCGCGGCCATGCCCGGAAAACTGGCCGATTGTTCATCAAAAAATCCGGAAGAATGCGAGCTCTTCATCGTTGAGGGAGACAGCGCGGGCGGGTCGGCCAAGCGGGCGCGCGATCCTCGCACTCAAGCTATTTTGCCCATCCGAGGGAAGATTCTCAACGTCGAACGGGCCCGGCTCGACAAGATGCTCAAAAACGAAGAAATCCAAACCCTCATTCAGGCCATCGGGGGCGGAGTGGGCGACGAGTTCGATAGCGAAAAAGTTCGCTATCACCGAGTGGTGATCATGGTTGACGCCGACGTTGACGGAAGCCACATCCGCACGCTGCTGCTGACGTTCTTTTACCGCCAACTTCCCGAGTTGGTTTTACGAGGCCGGGTTTATTTAGCCCAGCCTCCGCTATACCGGGCCGACCTAGGAAAAGAGCGGCATTACCTTAAGGACGACGTGGCGTTGCGCGAGTTTGAAACTAGCCACAAAGGCCGCAACGTCGAAGTAAATCGCTTTAAGGGTTTAGGAGAAATGGACTGGGAAGAACTGGGCTCAACCACTATGAACCTAGCCAGCCGGACGCTTCTGCAAGTAACCGCGGCCGACGCGGCCATCGCCGACGAGATTTTTTCTACCCTTATGGGCGATGACGTTGAGGTGCGGAAAAAGTTTATTCAGGAAAATGCTAAAGACGTGAGGTTTATTGATGCCTAAGCCGCCGGCCAAGAAAACTGCGGCCAAGAAAACTGCGGCCAAACCGTCCGCTAAAGCTGCGGCCAAACCGTCCGCTAAAGCTGCGGCCAAACCGGCCAAGAAAACTGCGGCCAAACCGGCCGCTAAAACCGCGGCCAAACCGGCCGCTAAAGCTGCGGCCAAACCGGCCGCCGCTACTGAGCTGGCTTTGGCCGGCGGAGACATTCAGCCCATAGAGATTCAAGACGAAATGGAACGTTCGTTTTTGGATTACGCGATGTCGGTAATTACCGCGCGCGCCCTTCCCGACGCGCGCGACGGACTCAAGCCGGTGCACCGCCGCATTCTTTATTCGATGTACGACTCCGGCACCCGTCCCGATCGCAAGCACCGCAAGTCAGCCCAGACGGTCGGTGACGTTATGGCTCGATTTCATCCTCACGGCGACACCGCTATTTATGACGCCATGGCCCGCATGGCGCAAGATTTTTCTTTGCGGTTTCCCCTCGTTGACGGCCACGGAAACTTCGGCTCGCCCGACCCCAATGATCGCCCCGCGGCGGCTCGGTACACCGAGGCCCGGTTGGCCTTACTGGCTATGGAGATGCTGGGTGAAATCGACGAAGAGACGGTGGACTTTATTCCTACTTATGACGGTGAGAACGAAGAACCCACCGTGTTGCCCGCCCGTTTCCCCAACCTGCTGGTCAACGGAGTGGGGGGAATCGCCGTGGGTATGGCCACCAACATCCCTCCCCACAACCTGGGCGAAGTGATTGATGCGGTTATTTACATGATCGACAACCCCGAAGCCAAAGTGGCCGATCTTTTAAAGATCGTTAAAGGCCCCGATTTTCCCACCGGCGCGTTTATTTTGGGTAAAACGGGAATTAAAGACGCGTACACCACCGGTCGAGGGTCAATAAAACTTCGGGCAACGCTCGACGTTGAAGAGGGCGCGCGCGACGGGAAGCGAATTGTTATTACGCAGGTTCCGTACCAGACGTCAGTCGAGGCCATCGGCCAGCGTATAGCCGAGCTAGTTAACGATCGAAAACTTGACGGTATCCGTGACGTTCGCAACGAGTCGGCCGGAGTAACCAACCGTCTGGTAATCGAGTTGCGTAAGGCTGCCAACGTAAATGTTGTAATTAACCAGCTTTATAAATTAACTCAACTACAAAGCACTTTTTCGGTGAATATGTTGGCCCTAGTCGACGGGGTTCCGCGCCTGCTTACACTTGATCAGTCAATCCGGGTTTATCTTGAGCACCAAGTCGAAGTAGTAACTCGGCGCACACAGTATCGCTTGCGTCGGGCCCAAGAGCGTGAGCACATCGTCGAAGGATTGGTAAAAGCACTCGCGGCCATTGATGCGATCATCAAACTCATCAAAGCCGCCGCCGACGTAGAGGCTGCCCGTAAGGGTCTTATGGCCAAGCCGTTCGCCTTTTCCGAAATTCAAGCGAACTACATCTTAGATATGCAACTACGCCGACTTACTCAACTAGAAGGCGAGAAGCTGCGCAAAGAACTGGCCGAACTCCAAGAACAGATCAAGGCCTTGCAATCAATTTTGCAGAGCAAGGAAGAACTTGAAGGAGTCATAAAAACCGAATTAATCGCCACCAGGGAAAAATTCGCCAACCCTCGGCGAACGAAATTAATTGCCGACACCGGTGAACTCGACGTTCTTGATTTGATTGACGACGAAGAAGTGGTCGTGGTGTTAACCAAGAACGGCTACATCAAGACCGTGGCCGCCGACTCGTTCCGCCGCCAAGGTCGCGGTGGTCGTGGGGTGCGGGGCAGCAAGGTGGGCGACGGCGACTATGTAGCCAACCTCCTTACCACCACCATGCATTCGTATTTATTGATGTTCTCTAATCGGGGCAAGGTTTACCGCATACGGGCTCACGAGATCCCCATGCAGGCGCGCACGGCGCGCGGCACCGCTTTGGTCAACCTGGTTTCTCTAGCCGCCGGCGAGCAGATCGAAGCGGTAATCGACACCCGCACTTACGAAGAGGGCATGTACCTGATCTTTGCTACCCGCGGGGGGTTAGTTAAGAAAACCAAGATGTCGGAGTACGACTCTTCGCTCCGCAACGGCCTTATCGCCCTAAACCTCAATCGAGGCGACGAGTTGGTCCAGGTTATTCAAACGAACGGCAAGAGCGACTTGATGATGACCACCAAGAACGGACAGACCATTCGTTTTGCCGAAGAAGATATCCGCCCCACCGGGCGCGCTTCGGCGGGGGTGCACGGAATGAAATTGCGCGAAGACGACGCGGTGGTTTCTTGTGACTCCTATCGCGAAGGGGCGGTCATGTTGTTCATTAGCGCCAGTGGCCACGGCAAGCGCACCAAGTCGGACGCTTTCCATCGCCAAAATCGCGGTGGGCAAGGCGTGCGGGGAATGAAAATCACCGAAACCCGAGGCCAAGTGGTGGCCGCGTTCGCGGTGACCGAAGAAGACGAAATCATGGTGTTCTCGTCGGGCGGTAACATTCTCAAGATGCCCGCCGCCGACGTTTCTGTTCAGGGTCGTGACGCCACCGGCGTGCGGGTCACCCGGTTAGCCAAAGGCGAATCGGTGGTAGCAGTGGCACCCGCGCTAGATCATGACGGATCGCCGGAGACAAGCTAATGGCTCGCAGCACTTCGAGAGCGGCTCGACCTGCGTCGGGGGGCCGACGTTACCGACAAACTATTGTAAAGGTCGATCTTTGGACCGCGCTAAAACTTTCTCTTTGCTTTTATATCTCCGCCATGTTCGTTCTTGTTGTTGCCCTGATCTCGCTATGGCTCTTCGCCGAAGCGGCCGGAATTATTAGCAACGTTGAAAAGTTTATTGGCGACCTATTCTCTGATAAAAGTTTCACCTTTTTGTCAACCAAAGTATTGCAAGCCGTAGTTTTGATCGGGCTTCTGTTCGTCGCCCTGCAAGTGGCGATTACGATGGTCGCGGTTTCGTTTTACAATATATTCGCCGGTCTTTTTGGTGGCCTTGAAGTCACCATAAAAGAAGACGATCCACCGGTGCGCTAATACGGTGGCCGAGTAAGCGAAGAGCCGAGTAGGATTTTGACTTCTCCGGGGCTATAGCTCAGTCGGTTAGAGCGCATCCCTGATAAGGATGAGGTCGCTGGTTCGATTCCAGCTAGCCCCACAAACGACGCGCCAACGCTGAACCCCGGGTCGGCCGTTAGGCTTAAACCTGTGCCGTCCGCTTTAGAGAGTTCGCGCCAATCGCCACCACTCCGCTTTATCAACTCCAGCCCCGCGCGCGTCGCCGCGGCAGTTTTGTGGCTGGCCGTAACCATGATCATTGCCGTTGGCGCTATCGCCTCGGTTCGCGATCTAAATAGTGACGACTTGGCCTGGCAGTACCTACTTCACGCGTGGGAGTCAACTGGCCACGCTCAGGGGTGGATTTCTGAAGACGTTTTCCCCACCCGCTTCGCGCTTTACGCCTTGCTTGAAGTACTGGGCTTCACCGGCCGCGACGAGGTGGTAGTGGCGTCCGCGGTTTTAAATTTCGCCGGGGCGTTGAGTTTCTTGGCCGCACTCGCAGTTAGCCAATCGATTCGCGTGCCCGTGCGGGCACGGGTAGTGGTGGGGGCCGGTCTATTGGCTTCGTGGGGACTGGTGGCGTGGACCGACGTATTCTTTAGCCCTAATTCGCGTTCTTTAGAAATCGGACTCGCGTTGTTAGCCGTAGCGTGGCTTGGAGTTCGCACGATTACTGAGCGCCGACTCTCGGTTTTAGCGCTAACGGTTTTAGCGTTGGCCTTGGTTTGGTTCTCCGACCCGTTCGTCTTTCTAGTGATCGCCGCCCCGGCCGGACTGGCCGTCGCCCTTGACGCGCTCAAGCCCGTTCGCCGTCGCGGGAGTTTGACGATTCTGGTGGTATTGGCGCTTTCGGTCTTACTGACGCTGGCGTTTCGGGCCGGGTTGGCGTTATTTGATCTATCTGCCGAGTCGGTGGCCCGCGGAGGGTATTTCTTAACTCCCTTGGGGGAAATTCCGCATCGAGCCCTCGCGATACTCGAACGTTCCGCAATTTTGTTGGGGTTGGGTCAAGAAAATCTAACCCAAGGCTCCGCGCTCGATTTATTAGTCGCGGTTCTTCGGCTCGGTGTTCTGGGTTTAGCCTTAGCGGGCTTGATCGTCACGGTGCGGGAGTGGGGGCGCGCAAGTTTGCTCGCCCGCACGCTGGGGTTGAGTCTGATTGCTTGTCCGGCGGCAATGATTTTTATCAATATCTTCCCTGACCCCGCCATCATTATCGATCGCTACTTGGTGATGGTTTTGGTGGCATTGGCTGGCTTAGCCCTAATCGCCCTTGATCGCGCTCGAGCGAAAGCCGCACGCGTGTCTGGAGTCTTAGTGGCCGTTTTGGTGCTGGCCGTCTTGGTCACCAACTTTTCTAACTGGCGCGAAAATAACGAAACGGTACGCGACGCCAACGCAATTGCCTTAGGCGACGCGGTGTCATTTCAGGAGTGGGATCGCGTTTACGCGAACTACTGGATGGCGGTGCGGCAAAACGAGGTCGCGTCCGGCAATGCGCGCTGGGTACCCGCAACGTGTGACCGCAATGGGCCACTTGAACTATTTAAATGGAATAATGATTCGTCGGTTTTACGCACTCGCCCCAAAACAATCGCGGTCTCGGTTGAGCGACAGTACTGTGACTCAAGCGATATCGCCCGTCTTTACGGCCCCCCGACCGACCAAGTCGCCCTTGAGGGCCATGAGTTTTTCGTTTATCGCGACCGCTCCGTTTCGCCGGCCCTAAGAACTTTGCGACCATGACCACAACCGTTCGTCCCGACGAAACTTCGGAAACCTTTGGAGTCTTTGGGTATCACCCCGGGCTCGACGGGGTGCGGGGGATGGCAATGGTGATTATCTTTCTTTTTCACGCGGGGTCGCCAATTTTTCCGGGAGCGGTGCTTTCACTCTCACTGTTTTTTACTTTGTCGGGGTTTCTTATTACCCGCCTTCTGCTCGACGAAGGCGTTCGCCAGTCCGCCATAGACCTGCCTCGATTCTGGGCCCGCCGATTGCGGCGGCTTTTACCCGCGGCGTTATTAGGAATTGTTTTTGTAATGGTGCTTTCGGCCACGGTATGGAACCCTGATCCGAACGAACTGCGCACCGACATCTTGGCGTCACTGGGCTACGGCGCCAACTGGCGATTTTTGTTACAAGGCCATTCTTACGCGCAACTATTTCAGGCCCCTTCACCGCTACTGCACTATTGGAGTTTGGCCATTGAAGAGCAGTTCTATTTTTTACTTCCCTTATTAGTTTGGGCCATCGCGCGCAGAACCAACTCACCCCGAGGATTTCGCTTAACCCTGCGGGCTTCGTTGCTCATCGGAATTGCAATTTCGCTAGTGGTAACTACCGTCGCGGCGGCTACGGGAAATACCGATTTCGTGTACTACAGCCTTCCCAGCCGTGCGGGTGAACTATTAGTGGGCGCAGTGGCGGCGACTTCACTCGGCGTAGCTCAACTCGCGCGCCGTCCCGCACCAAAGTGGGTAACCCTCGGCGGCACGCTTGCCCTCATCGCCCTCATCGTTTTGTGTGCCACGGTTACCCGCACTTCTCCGTGGCTGTCGTGGGGCGGCTTTGTCGGCTTCTCGGTCATCTCGTCGCTATTGATCGTGGCCGTGTTGCCGCCCGGACCACTAGCCAAAGCGCTGTCCGTGTGGCCATTGCTAATGCTCGGGAAAATCTCCTACGGGCTTTACATTTACCACTGGCCAGTAATTCTCTGGCTCACACCCGAGCGAGTTGGGGTAGGCGGAGCGGAGTTAATCCTTATTCAAGCCAGTGTGACTTTGGTGTTAGCGATTATTTCGTACGTACTAGTCGAGCAGCCGGTGCGGCGCGGGCGGGTTTTGCACGGAGTTGCGGCGCGCTTTGCCGCCCCAGTGGGAATTGTGGCTATGGCGCTAGCGGGGTTATTGGTCACGAGCACGCTCAGTTCACCGGCGCGGCTGGATTTCGCCGCGGCAACCTCCGTCAACAAGATTCCGGTAACGCTGCCGGCGCTCGGCGAAACTTCCGTCGCGTTTTTTGGCGATTCCACCGCGTTAATGACCGCGGCAGGGTTTGAATCTTGGGCGGCCACCTCGCCCAAAATCTCGCAAGGCGGTGGTGCGGCCTATTACGGCTGCGGGATTGTCCGTGACGGCAAAGCGCGCTTCGCCGGTCGCGAACTTACTTTTGAAGCGTGCCGATCACTCCCCGAGCAATGGAGCCAGGCGCTCACCGAAACCAAACCGCAGGTAGCGATAATTCAAGTTGGGCCCATTGAAGCCGACGACCATCTTTTACCCGGCGACACCCAGTGGCGATTTCTTGGCGACCCCGTCTTTGATGACTACCTCACCCGCCGAATGACCGAAGCGGTCGATGTCGTGATTGATCACGGTGCGATTCCGGTGTGGCTCAAGAGTCCACTGATTGAACCGGAGCGCTCAACCCTCCTGCCCAACGACGATCCGTCGGGCGATCCGGCGCGCATGAAACGATTTAACGCAATTCTCGACTCAGTGGCTAAGCGCCGACCCGAATTGAAAATTGTTGATCTGGCCGCGTTCGTCAAACGCTGGCCCGCAGGGGAGTTCGACGTGGTTTTACGCCCCGACGGCGTTCATTTTGACCCTGCGGTAGTCACTGCTTCGGTCGCACCGTGGCTGGAGGCGGAAGTACTTAAGGCCGCGGCCCGTAAGCGATAACCCTTGTCTTGCGGGAGCGTTTTGTTGCGCCGGTACACTTAGCCGATGAGTGCATGGCGACGAGGTTTGGCGGTGGGCGCTTTAGCGGTCTTGATCGGGCTAGTGGTGCGCGTGTTAGGTAAAAGCGACGTCCCCGTTTCTTCCGGCGGCTGGCGACAACTTGAAGGCCCTGATTTCCGGTGACGACAATTGCCTTGGTCGGCGCGGGCGCCGTGGGCACTCGGGCCGCACGTCAATTAGTAGACACCCCCGGGATAAAGCGATTGTTAATTGCCGATCGTTCTCGTGCTCAGGCCCGTGATCTTGCCGACCGAGTCGGCGGCGAAGCGGTGTCGCTATCAGCCGATGGGTTGATGGGCGCTAACGCGGTGGCTCTAACAATTCCCAGTAGCGCTGCCGCTCGTCTGGCAAAAAAAATCATTTCCGCGGGAGTTCCTGTCGCCACCGCTACCGACGACGAGACTGGCACCGCGGCGTTGTTTGCCCTCAACGGGTTAGCTAAAAAAAACTCCACCCAAATTTTGGTGGGCTGCGCGTTGTTGCCCGGGTTGGGCGATGTTTTGGCTCGCCACGGCGCTAACGCACTAGCAAGGGCCGACGAAGTGCAAGCCGCTCGCGTCGGCGCCGCGGGGCCAACTTGTGCGGCTTCTGTTCGTCGCTCTCGTCGGGAGCCCGCGCGTGAATGGTCTAACGGTGAGTGGCAGACCAGTCATCGCTCGGGCGCGCAGTTGGTCTGGTTCCCCGAACCAATCGGCGAGCAAGTTTGTGAGCAAGTTTCGCTCGGGGTAGAAAATCTACGCCGAGCGGTTCCGGAAGCAACTTTTGTTTTGTCTCGGGCGGGCGAAGCACCCCCTCGTCGTTCATCATTTTCGTTTCGGGGTCGGAGAGAAACGGGCGACCTGTGGGCCGGAGTTCGGATCGAGGTATTGGGCTGGCAGGGGTCAGCGCGAGCGTCGATCGTGTACGGCGCCGTCGAGCACCCCGCCGCCGTCGCGGCCACCGTTTTAGCAGTCACTACGGCTCGCCTCGCGGGGCTCTTGCCCGCGGTGAAACTAGAGCAAACCAAGCCGGGCGCTTGGTCGCTAGGCGAAGCAATCGACCCCACCTCATTTTTGGCCGAATTAGCTGAGCGCGGAGTTCGGGTGGCGGTGTTTGAAGGAGTAGCGGGCTCGCGCTGACGACCGACCATTCTTCAATAAACTACGCTGACCCAATGACCAATACGACCGACATAACCCCTGCGCCAAGCAACCCCTCTCCAGAGACTTCTCGGACGAAACCCAAATTGGCCGGCCTGCGCACTCTGGCCGCCACCGTTTTAGTGATCGTAGGGACGGTGCTGTTAACGCCCGCGATAACGGCTTACTGGTTCAATACCGAGATACTAGATACCGACGCGTACGTTGAAAACGTAACGCCAACTCTCTCGGACCCGGCAGTAAAAAAGTTCGTGGCCACGCGGGCTACTGACTATTTAGTTGAGCAAGTAAATTCGCGTATCAATGTGCCGGGCGTCTTGACCGCCACACTGGGTAGCACTCTCGAGCCCCAAGTCGAAGAACTGCTCACTTTGCCGGTAGTGCAAGATCAATGGGTGGCGGTCAATCGGCTGGCTCACGAGAAGTTGATCAACGCTCTCCAATATGACAATAGCAACGTGGATATTGATCTCACTTCGATTTTAATCACCCTTCAGGCACAATTAGTAGCGAAAGATATTCCGGTGATTAGTTCCACCTTGAGTCAGATAGTTATTCCCCCCGACCAACTAAATCTCCAAATCATTAAGGGCGACTCTGTGAACACGGCCCGCACCGCTTACGATGTCGCCGACACTTCACAGTGGGCGTTGCCGTTGGGCGTCATAGTGTTGTTTGCCCTCGCGCTTATCGTGGCCTGGCGCCGCCGAGGAACTTTATTAGCCATTGGCTTAGCGATGTTTTTAACCGGCGTATTTTTTGTCGTCGCCCTGGCTACTGGTAGCGAAGTGCTTAGGGCTACTGGGCGCAGCAAACTTCAAGCCGACGCCGCCTACGCTATAGCCACTTCGATCACCGACTCACTCCGCTCGGACGCATTAATCATCTTGATCTCGGGAGCGGTGTTAGCCGTCGTAGCCGTAGCGTTGTTTGTTTTGCCCAAAATGGGGCCCACAAAAAATAGTTCTGAATAAAAACTAGCCGGGGGAGCAAAAGTGAAACTCAAAATGTCTCCCAACAACCTGGTCCTTGCCGCCATGATTGTGGCGGTTTCGATGACTTTCATCGATCAAACCATCATCGCCTTGGCGGTGCCTGCGATTCAGAAAAACTTGGGTCTATCGGCTTCGGGAGTCCAGTGGGTTATTAACGGCTACGTGCTCGCCCTTGCTTCTGCGTTTATGGTGGCAGGCAAACTTTCCGACTCTTTCGGTCATCGCAAAATGGTGATTTTTGGCTCGGTGGCCTTTGCGGCCGCTTCCGCCGCGTGTGGGTTTACCCCCGTAGGCCCAAATTCAGAAGCTTGGATAATAACGTTTCGAGTGATCCAAGGGGTTGGCGCGGCATTTTTATTCTCCGCCGCCCTCGCGTTAGTGGTGGCAACTTTTCCGCTGCAGCAGCGCGGATTTAAATTAGCAATCTTCTTTGCCATAACTGGAGCCATGACCGGTTTAGGGCCACTTCTTGGCGGTTATCTAACCGAGTGGACTTGGCGGGCAGTTTTCTGGGTCAATATTCCCGTAGCCGTAGTGGCGCTGATCCTTATTTCCATCTCCCACCCCGTCGACACGGTGGAGCGACAGCGAATCGACTGGCGCGGCGCTATTTTGGTTGCCGCCGGAATGGCTTTGAGCGTGTTCGGTTTTCAACGCTCAAGCACTTGGGGCTGGACCGACGAACGCACGATTGCTTGCATCGTGGCCGGGCTGGCGCTTTTAGTGATTTTCGCTCTAGTCGAATTACGAACTACCAACCCATTGGCCAACCTACGCATCTTTAAAGTGCGAGCATTCTTTGTCGAAAACCTGGTCCTGTTCTTTGCTTCAATGGTTTTCGTTTCCTTATTCTTTTTTGCCAGCCTTTACGCGCAAATATCTCTCGGCAATTCAACCTCAGAGGCCGGGTTGTACATCATGACCTTCTTCATCGGCTTCGCCCCTGCGGCAATGCGGGGCGGGAAGATTCTCGACAAAGTGGGTGCTAAAGGAGTGGTCGTTGTTGGGGCTGCAGTTTCCACCGTGGGCTTTTACCTATGGTCGCAACAACTAACCGACTTGTCGTACAGCAGCCAGTTTTGGTACATAATCATCGCTGGAGCAGGAATGGGGCTGATTATCGGCCCCGCCAGCACGGACGCGATCAACCGAGCCCAAAAAGAAAGTTACGGCGAAGTGACCGGCATCGCCCAAACCGTTCGCTATTACGGCTCTTCGGTGGGACTGGCGGTATTGGGCACGATCCTTATCGACAACACCACTGCGGGCAGCAACTATTACGCCGACGCTAAAACTTCTGCCGGCCGTATCGAGTTTGCCGACGCTATGCAGAAAGTATTTGTGGCCATGGCGGTAATTATGGCTATAACTTTTGTAATTTCTATTATCGGTTTGCGCGCCGGCCGCCAAACTGATATTCCTGGAACACAACCGGTACCCACAAGTTAGGTTTACTGATGCTAAACGCCACTCCAGTAAAGATTGATCAGGCCTTCGCTAATCCCAATCAAGTTCGGGCGATGGTTTTGCGCCACGCTCCCTACTGGCCGGTTATGCGTTACTTCGCTAACGCCACCGAAGAAGCGGCTCAAAACGGGGCGAAAAAAATTAGCTCATCCCTTTTCAGTAAACCAATGATGGTTATGCCGGTGTTTCGCGGTGACTGGGCTTACGACGAACCCAAAGTTGATGGCGCTCAGGAATTACTTTACGACGAGCAACTTATCGCCGCGGCCAAGCAGGTATTCAACGCCGAAGTAGTGGTGCCACACATCGTTTTTGTAAATCTCACTACCCCGATGCCCAGCCAAGCAGTCGGTCACGTCGATATTCCTGCCTTTCGAGGCATTGACCGCACCCAGTACCCCACTTGGCTGTTGCAAATGATGGGTCAGTCGGGACTGTTCGAAGATGTACGAGTGCGGATCGCAACTTCAGTGGCGTGGCTTTATCACGGCGAAAACGGCGGGTTTAGTTGGTGGCCCGACGGTCCCGACGGCCCGCGTTCAGTGCACGACCAAAACATCGACAACACCGCCATTGTGGGCGATAACGACTTCATGTTTCACCGAGTCGAGCAAGTAGGGGCCGACGACGAGCCAACTGCCCGCAACTTGACGCTTGAATCGCTTCTTCACCCCGCCGACGATTCGGCCCCCGACCAAGACTGGGTAATTACCGACGAAGGCAAAGAGCTTTACCGGGTTCCGTTCGAAAAAGTCCGAGTAAGTATTTCTTGGAAAGCCCGAGTTTTTTCTAACCCCGAAGAACAAAGAATAACCGACGAACATCTCGACGATATTGCACTCGACGAAGTGGTCGACCGCTTCCTTGAAGATTTAACCAATCGGGGTATTGCGTGCGACCGCCCGCCCGACCCAATAAACGATACCGACTTCGTCACCACGGTGGCGTCAACCTATCGGTTGACACCATCAACGGAGTAAGCCACGGAATATAGCCGCGCCCGAGCGTTAGGTCGTGCGGCCCACTGGCCGCCGGTAGTCGCCGTAACTACGGTCGCGGTCGCTTTTGCGGTTTCGGTTGGGCGTGGAGCCGCAGGAATACTCGCGGTCGCCGCCGCAGTGTTGGTTGGCCAACTGTCAGTAGGTTGGAGCAATGATTATTTTGATCGAGATTACGACCGTCGGGGCAATCGGCTAGATAAACCCATTGTCACCGGCGCGGTTAGCGCAACCGTGGTGCAAAAAGCGGCCGTCATCGCCGTCGTTCTTTGCCTTCCGCTCTCTTTGTTGTCCGGCTGGCGGGCTGCTGTTGTGCACTTGGTAGCCGTAGCCGCGGCTTGGGGCTACAACGCCGGGATCAAACGAACCGTTCTCAGCGTGCTGCCCTACCTGTTGGCCTTCGGCGCGCTACCGGCATTTGTGACTCTTGGGTTAGATGGCCACCCGTGGCCTCAGTGGTGGGCCACTCTGGCCGCCGCCCTTCTCGGTGCGGGGGCGCATTTTGTCAATACCGTGGCCGACACCGAGGTCGACGCCCAAACCGGAGTGCGCGGGCTACCCCAGATGATCGGCCCGGTCGCCTCGGTGATCGTGGGGTCGCTGCTCATGGCCGCCGCGTTTGTCTTGGTCGCCCTGGCCTCCACCAATCCAGGCGCACTAACGCCCGTACTCGTCGTTTTGGCCTTAATGGGCACCGTTGCCGTGGCGATAATGGCCACCACCGGCCACGCTCGCTCGGCGTGGTTCATTACCTTGATTACCGCCCTCGTTGGTGCGGGGGCGTTGATCGCTCAAGGGTCCACGGCCGTGGCGTGAGGGGCGGCGGACTTAGCCTGCGGCGCCTGAGAGTGGTAGTAATACAGCGTTCACATAACGGTAACGGAAGAGCAACTCTGCGCCGCCAGAATCTTTAGACAACCCCAACCAATAGGAGAAACCGTGGCTTACAAGGCTGAGTACATCTGGATCGACGGCACCGAGCCCACCGCTCGCTTGCGTTCTAAGACCAAAATCATGGACGGCAAAGGCGACCTACCGATTTGGGGCTTCGACGGTTCGAGCACCAATCAAGCTCCCGGTAAAAACTCCGACTGTGTACTCAAGCCCGTCTTTAGTTGCCCTGACCCCGTTCGGGGCGGCTCCGACGTATTGGTGATGTGCGAAGTTTTACTAACTGACATGACTCCTCACCCCACCAACACCCGTGCTCAGTTGCGCCCCGTGGCGGAGAAGTTTGCCAATCAAGCACCGCTGTTCGGCATTGAACAGGAGTACACATTTTTTGAAGATGGCCGCCCGCACGGGTTCCCCGTGGGCGGATTTCCCGCCCCGCAAGGTTTTTACTACTGCGGTGTTGGCGCCGACGAAGTATTCGGTCGCCCAGTGGTTGAGCGCCACCTTGACCTTTGCCTACAAGCGGGACTGAGTTTGTCGGGCATTAACGCCGAGGTAATGCCGGGGCAGTGGGAGTTCCAAGTAGGGCCGCTGAGCCCGCTCGAAGTTTCTGATCAGCTCTGGATGGCTCGCTGGTTGTTATACCGAGTAGCCGAAGACTTTGGCATCTCGGCCACGCTTGACCCCAAACCGGTTCAGGGCGACTGGAACGGCGCCGGTGCTCACACCAACTTTTCGACCAAGGCTATGCGCGAGTCTTATCCACCAATCGTGGCCGCGTGTGAAGCATTGGGCACCAACGTAGAAGAACACGTCAAGCACTACGGCGCGAATATCGAAATGCGTTTGACCGGTTCGCACGAGACGGCTCCTTACAACGAATACAGCTACGGCGTTTCTGATCGAGGCGCGTCGGTACGAATTCCGTGGCAGGTCGAGGTCGACCAAAAGGGTTACATCGAGGACCGTCGACCTAACGCCAACATGGACCCCTACGTCGTTACCCGCCTCATCACCAACACGGTCTGCAGCGCGCTTAGTTGAGCGAGCTAGTCAGAAAGTAGTTGCGCCCGAAAGCCCACACCGTCCGCGGCCGAGAACTTCGGTGCTCCCACTGCGCCCGCGAGGTATTTCCACGGCTTAGGCAGCGGGGTAGTGGACTTTTGGCTGAGGAATTGGTCGAAGAGACCGTATTTACCAATAACTTTTTCGCACGAGATCCCAAAAGCGTTGAGTTGGTAGGTGCCTTTAGCAAATAGTGTTCCGTCCACCTTTTTATCTTTGGCCAATTCGTAGTTGCCACAACTGGGAGTTTGTGGACCTTGAGCACGAGCGCTAGCCACGCCTAGAGTTGCGACCACAGCTAGAGCGGCGAGACCGGCTAATAGTTTCAGTACCAAGGTTTTCATAATCAACCTCTGTCGTTTGGTTGGGTTGTCAGTGCGCGGCCAGCGTAGCCAGATTTTCTGAGAATTACCTGAGAAGTCGGCTAGGGTGTTAGGCGGAGGGGAGTATCCCTTAGCATCGGAGTCGTCATCACGGCTTGTCCCGGTTCCGGTGGTCGGCCATTTCGGCGGGAGAGACCTCCAGTCATAATTTGCGTATTACGTAAGGCGACTGGAGGAATCAATGGACGCAAGTATTTGGTTATGGGCCGGAGTCATTGGCTTCATCGTCGTCATGTTGTTGATTGATCTTCTTATCTTTCAGCGCGAGGCGCACGAAGTCTCAATGAGTGAAGCAATCAAGTGGAGTTGCTTCTGGGTGTTTTGCGGTCTGACCTTCGGCGGAATTGTTTTTCTTATTGGCGGCTCTAAACCCGCGGGCGAATACATGGCCGGCTATTTGATTGAAAAGAGTTTGTCAATCGACAACATATTCATTTTTGCCCTGATCCTTTCGTACTTCGCGGTTCCGCTTAAGTATCAGCACCGAGTCCTTTTTTTCGGCGTGCTGGGCGCGTTGGTGTTGCGGGCCATCTTTATCGTCTTAGGGTCGGCAATCCTCGAAAACTTCGCTTGGGCTATTTATTTCTTCGGCGCTCTGCTAGTAGTAACCGGATTAAAGTTGGCCGTTCAAAAAGAAACCGAGGTCCACCCCGAGAGAAACTTAATTTTACGCCTAGTGCGGCGAATATCACCGATGACCTCCGATTATCGCGGCGAAGCCTTTGTCGTAAAAGAGGCGGGTAAATGGATCGCCACTCCGCTGTTAGCGGTATTGATTGTTATTGAAACGACCGACGTAGTGTTCGCCATTGATTCAATCCCGGCGATATTCGCTATCACCCAAGACACGTTCATCGTGTTTACTTCCAACGCTTTCGCCATACTGGGCTTACGGGCGCTCTACTTTGTTTTCGCGGGCGCAATGGGCCGATTTGTCTATTTAAAGATTGGGCTGGCAGTAATTCTGGTATTCGTCGGGATCAAGATGCTGATTTCCGATCTGTACCACATACCCATTGGTCTCTCGTTGGGTTTTATCGCTACCGCCTTGACCGTTTCTATCGTTGCTTCGCTCCGAGCAACTCGCGAAGTGAAGTAACGATTAGCGCGCAAACATTTCTAGCCGCCCGGTATGTACGTCGTATAGCGCCCCCGCTACCTGCAGATCATCGGGCAGTAGCGGGAATGACTCAATACGGGTAAGGCCAATTTCTAAAACCTTTGCTTGGTCGTCAATGGTGTTGAATTCCATACTGCGAGTGTCAACACCGTGACGATCCATAATGTTGGCGTGGATTTCGGCCTCACTGTTATTAGCCATTCGACAGTCAGTGTGGGGCATTACCAACACGCGGTTGACATTGAGCAAGTAGGTAGCGAGCACCAGAGTTCGTAAAACGTCGTCGGTAACATGCGCGCCCGCATTACGAATAATTTTTACGTCGCCCGCCTTCATCCCCACTACCGCCAGTGGGTTGATGCGGCTGTCTATACAAGTGATGATGGCTAGGCCTTGACCGGCCACCCCCGACAGGCCTGCGTCAACGAAAGAGTTGGCGTAACTAGCATTGCCGGCGAAAACGTCGGCGAAAGCATCTTTATCGGCAGCCATCTGCCCATCGTAATCTGCTCGCCGGTCTAGCCGGTGAAGCGAAGTTGCCGCGCGCGCTAGTTGCGACGCCACACGATGGGGCAATCTTCGCTGTTCAATGTCGCCCCTTCGACCATTTTGTGATGGTGCTCCTTTAGTGGTGCCCCCGGTCGGGTTAGGTACACGACATCGTCGCCGCAGTAGCGCAGACTGATTGCCCGGCGATGGCGCTCGCTGGTGTTGGGCCCCGCCCCGTGAATTGTGCGGGCATGATGAACGGTGACATCTCCGGGTTTGGTATCGAAGGTCACTATTTGGCACTCGCCCCGCTTAGCCATTGCCTCTACATCGGGTATTTGCTCTCCAACCGTTCCCGGAATCACTACCGACGACACAAATAAATTCGGCTGGTAAATGTCGTCCCATAAGTGTGAGCCGACGACAAAATGCACTGAGCCGGAGTCGGTCGTTACCGAATCGAGCGGGCACCACATGGTGCACACTTTGTTACCGGAAACATGAAAATATCCCATGTCTTGATGCCAGGCCGTGCGTTCGATCGTGCCCGGCTCTTTACTCAGCACGCTGTCTTCCCACAGGTAAACGAGGTCGGATCGCATAATCCGCCCCGCGATTTCGGGCAAAGGGGACTGACAAGCGAACTGGCGAAACTCTTCGTGTTCAAGCCAGTGGTCAACTCCGGCAAAAAACTGCCCCCGCGCGTCAGCCGGAGTTTCACTACGGGGAACATCTTGACCATTAGCCGCTAAGGCATCGCCCATGGCCGAAAGGTCCGCGACTTGGGCCGTTCCGACCAGTGCCGCGATTGGATCGGACATGGACAAAACCAACTGGGGGTCGATTACTTCACGCAGACAAACTATGCCGTCGCGCCAAAAGGTTTCGATCTCCTCGGTGGTTATTTCGCGCCGCATAGCTTCCATAATCGCTAACCTTTTGCCGAAAATCCCCCGTCCACAACCAATGTGTGGCCGGTGGTGAACTTACTGCCCTGAGAAGCAAGAAAAAGAACGGCCGGAGAGATCTCGTCGGCCGAACCGACGCGGTTTTGCGGTGTGCGGTCAAGATGTGCTTGGGTTATTGCTTCAACACTCAGCATCGGGGCCGTCATGTTTGAAGCCACCAACCCGGGCGAAACCGCGTTAACGCGAATGTTGCTGCGGGCGTAGTTCACCGCCAACGTCTTGGTCATCTGGACAACCGCAGCTTTGGCGGCTCCGTACCCGGGCACAAACTCGACGGCAAAAAAAGAAGCCAGTGACGCCAAGTTGATAACCGACGCCCCGCCGGCCAGGGTCGAGCGAGAGAGCACGGGCTTTAGTAATTGCGTTAGACGAAATGCGGCCGAAATATTGATCTGCAAGGTTTCTTCAAACACATCGGGGTCGTATTCGTCGCCCCCGTTGGGCATTACCTGACCGGCGTTATTGACCAGCACGTCTAATGCGGTAATTGACTGAGCGAGATCGGCGATCTGTTGGCGATCGCTCATCAAGCATTGTTGGTAAGAAAATCGCGACAGGTCGTTGTCGTATTCGCTCGCCCCGGCACGCGTTCCGGTGATCGTGACCTCGGCGCCGGCATCGGCGAAAGCGCAAGCAATCCCAAAGCCAATACCGTTTGAGCCACCCGTAACTAAAACCTGAGCGCCGGTAAAGTTAAATACCGCGCTGTTCGTCGGGACACTCACCAAACCTTCTCCCACTTTTTTGTCTGCCCGCTACGAACAATCGCGTTAGCGGCGCGCACTTCACCGAGAGAATAACGCGCGTCAGCCGCCAAAGGGGTGCCGTCTAAAACCGCCGACTCAAAGTCGCGCCATACCCCTTTGTAACTGTCCATGTAATTGCCGTGGCCGATGACCGTTCCCGACCAATCTTTACCGTCAAATAAACGCACTTCGCCCAAGGCGGAAACGACGATTTCACCGCTAGTTCCGGTGAATTGAAAGTGGGGCTGAAGCCCCACGGCCCCGGTGGCCAACATCACGTCAAAACTGGCGACCACTCCCGACTCGAACAGGCACAGCGAACGCACCATTGACTCGCCTTCCATTTTTTCCCACAACCGACCGGTGATGGCGACGACTTCGTCAATCTCACCCAAGATCATGCGTAACGGCCGCAGCCAGTGTGAACCAGTGTCCAAAGCAACCCCGCCGCCCGCCGCGGTCTGTTGAAATCTCCACGCTTGGTCGCTGGGATAGAACTCTTTGGTAATTCCGAAGTTGTGCCACGAGCGGGCGGTTACTAGTTCGCCAATGGCACCGTTGTTAATCAACTCTTGCGCCATGAGCACTTCGGGCCAGTACTGAGCGTTTTCGGTCAGCATAAAAACTTGGTCGCGATGTTGGTCGGCGATGGCCAAGATGCGTTCGCACGCATCAACGCTAGGCGCCATCGGTTTTTCTAACGCCACGTGAACGCCGGCCGCGAACGCCTCGGTGACTAATTGTTCGTGTAGATGGTGGGGTACCAAAATCGCCAATGCGTCAACTCCGATATTCAAAGCATCGGCAATTGACGCGCCGGCGGTCCCCCCCGTCATCGTGGCAACCTTTTCGGCTTTTTCGGGCAAAACATCAACGCAGGCCGTTACTGTCGTGCGCTCGGCGGCTTGCAGTGCCTCGACGTGCCACTGCGCAATCGCTCCGCAGCCCACTAGTCCAAGGCGAAGGTTCTTCACGCTCAACAGATTACTGTGAGAGCGAGGGCGCTGATTAGTGAAGGAAAATATCAATGAAAATTCGCATCTCTGATCTTCAGAATCCGCAGTTAAGCGACCTGCAATTTCTGGCTCGAGACTACGGAGAGACGCTTTCGTTGGATATGTCCGCCGAGAGCATCTTGGAGGAAGCCACGACGCGTACGGGTCTTACCGACTTCGGTCCTACAGATTTTGTCGCCCGCCTAGATATGTGGCTTGATGAAGTGGGCAACGACCCTGATCGCCTGGGGATTGGCCGCCTGTCCCTACGCAACAGTTGCCTGCGCTACGCGTCTAACCGATTACTAGCCCACGACCTACTTCGTCGCCACCCCGAAATCCACGACATCAAAATTGTTCGCCCGATCATCATTCTCGGCCTTCCCCGCACCGGAACAACTCACTTACTCAATGTTTTATCGGCCGACGCTCATCTGCGCTCGTTGCCGTTGTGGGAAAGTTACGAACCAATCCCGATAGCCGGCGAGTCTCCGCGCGCCGACGGCGTTGACCCACGGCATCAGCGGTGTGCCATAGAGTGGGAAAAAATGCAAGCGTTTACTCCTCACGTGGCGCTGATGCACCCCATGGATCCCGACCACGTGCACGAAGAAATTGAACTGATGCTCCCCGATTTTTCTTCTTACAATTTAGAATGGGTTGCCCGCTGTCCGCAGTGGCGCGATCACTATTTATCTCACGACCAACAACCTCACTACGACTACATGCACACAATGCTCAAGGTGTTGACATTTTTACGACCAAAAAATCGCTGGGTTCTAAAATCGCCTCAGCACTTTGAACAAATTGGTCCACTAATGAAGACATTCCCCGACGCTTGTGTGGTCATGACTCACCGTGATCCGGTCTCAGTTATTCAGTCGGCGGCCACAATGATGACCTATGCCGCGCGCATGGCCTACCGCACAATTGATCCCGAATGGTATATCGACTACTGGACTGACCGTATCGAGCGATTACTCACCGCCGCGGTGCGCGATGTTCATTTGATTCCTGACCGTCAGCGCATCGATGTTCAGTTTGACGACTTCATGGCTGACGATCGAGGAACGATTAGTCGGGTCTTTGCTTTTGCCGGGCATTCTTTGGACGCTTCGGCGCAAGCCCAGATTGAACAATCTTTGACGACGCGTTCTCGAACCGGAAAAGACACAGTTGTGTACGATGTGCGCGCCGACTTTAATCGTCAACCCGAACAGATTCGTGAGCGGTTTTCTGAATACATCGACAAGTTCAATGTTTCTCTTGAGGTGAAGTGAGATGGCCGTGAGTGATATCCAACAACAAGTCGACGATCTGATCGACACTCGCCCGGGCAAAGAATTACTAACTCCCAACTACGAAGCGGTAGCCCTAGAAGTCGCGCCCAATATTTTTCGGTCGTCCGGAACAACGGCGGCCTACATGATTGTGCACGACCAAGGGCGAATCATCGTTAATACGGGAATGGGTTACGAAGCAGTGCATCACAAGGCGCTATTTGATGCAATCTGCGCGGGGCCCACGACCCACATTTTGACTACCCAAGCGCACGTCGATCATGTGGGCGGGGTCGGATTGTTTCGTGAACCCAAAACTATTTATATCGCCCAAGCCAACAATCCGGCCTGTCAAAAAGATGACGCGCGTATTGCGAATCTTCGTTTCCAAACCGCGCAAGTATGGTTCGACGTCTCGGGTGCCGCCGCTGGCCGCATTGCTCGCGAGAACCCAGGAGTCCCGATGCGTCAAGACCAGCCCACCCCCGACGTGATGTTCGATGACTTCTACGAATTCACCGTGGGCAACCTCGAAGTGCAGTTAATCGCCGCGGTGGGCGAGACCATCGATTCGATGATTGTCTTTTTGCCCACCTCGCGCACCGCTCTGATCTCTAATCTCCTCGGGCCGCTGTTCCCGCACTTTCCCAACTTCAACACCTTGCGGGGTGACCGCTATCGCTTGGTGGAGCCTTATTTAGAAACAGTTAATAAATTACGGGCATTGTCTGTGCAAACGATGATCCCCGGCCGACATTTACCTATCGAGGGGGTCGAGTTGATCGATGCGTCCCTCGAGCGGTTATACGGCGCGGTGGACTTTGTACACCGCGAAACCCTCGCGGGCATGAATGCCGGGGTGGATATTTACCCGCTGATGCAAACGATCAATTTGCCACCAGAGTTGCGAGTGGGTCAGGGCTACGGCAAGGTGGCCTGGGGAGTGCGAACAATCTGGGAAACTTACATGGGTTGGTTTCATCTGCAGTCATCAACCGAGCTCTACCCGGTAACGGCGTCAGCAGCAATAGACGAGTTAGTGCTTTTAGCCGGCGTCGAAGAGTCAGGCGCGCGGGCGCGCGATCTGGCGGCCGCGGGTCAGTTAGTTGAATCTATTTACATTGCTGAAGCGATCTTGCGGCTCCAGCCCGATCATGTCGAAGCCGCCGCAGTGCTGGTAACGGCCCACGAAGCATTGCTGAGTGCGGGCGGAGACATAAGTTTCTGGGAGTCGGGTTGGTTGCGCAACCAAATAAGTAAGTGGAGTAAGTAGCGGGCTACTGCCGTCAGTGCGGCGGTGGCTTGCTGATCTCATCTCCACCCCAGAGCAACCAAGTCGAGGCCAGCGCGATGAGTATTCCGATTACCGTGTACAGCAATCGGTACCCAGTGATCTCGACGCCGCGGTAGAAGGTGCTGCTTATCATCAGCAGCACCGTTGGCGTGATTAGCATTACCAGCCAGTGGTAGCTGCGTTCGCGCGTCGCGAAGAGACCCATTGCCGTTAGCGAGGCCGTAATCGCCAGAACCCACGGGTCGTCGGTCAGGTAGACGACGATGGCCGCGGCGGTAATTCCAATCAGCGTCCCGGTGGAGCGCTGAATGCTGCGGATCCGACTGGCGTGCGGATCGGGCTGAAGGATTGCGAGGATCGTCACCGTTATCCAGTAGCCGAAAGGGAGATCGAGCAAGCGGTAGGCCAGAACCGACGCGGCTGTCGTCAGTCCGATCCGCAGCGCGTGGTGGCGCAGCACGGGACTGATCGCCAACCTTGACCAAGCAGTGCTGAGCGTTGTCCCTATCCCCGGCCAAGTCTTTTCTCCCTGCTTTGGCGTCGGACCACCGCCGGCGATCAGCATCCATACCAGCGCGGCGACGCCGCCAACGGAGATCGCGGCCACTGCGAGACCGAGTGGCTGCGCCGGCAGGCCATTGGTGATAATGAAGACGGCTCCAGTCGCGAAGCCGGCGAGCGCTCCGTGTTTTCCTACTACTCGCAGCGTCGACCAAGCGCTGGTCCAAAGCAAGGTCGCAATCACGCTGGCCGCGATGCTCGGCTGCGTGATGTCGGAGAGAGTAATCGCCAGAACCGAACCGACTAGGCCGAGCAGCCCCCACGCCCAGCGGTCACTAGCCTCGCGACCCGGCACGATAAACGCGACGTTGAGTCCGCCGAGCGCGGCAAGCAGGCCCAGAGTCGGCTCGCCCACCGCTAGACCGATCAGTAGCGGAAGCGCGACGGCGAGCATCCCGGCTATCGCAATACTCCAGTCAATTTCGCGCTCGTCGACCCGAAAGACTTCTTCTACGATTCGCTCGGCCCGATCTCTTTCACGGCGCGACTCCACTCCAATAAGTTACCGCGAAGAGAACATCCCTCCTGATACGAGCGAAAAGGGTTATAACCCCCCCCAGCCTTTCGGCCCCCGACGCGCCTCGCAATCTCGCCCCGCCTTTCTTGACCGGCAATAACCCCAAGTCGGGTTTTATTTTTAGGGTCGGTAGGCTGAGAAAACTCAACCAATCGAAATGGGCTCCGTATGACTACTTATCAACTTCCCGATCTTTCTTATGACTTTGGTGCGCTAGAACCCCATCTTTCGGCGCGAATTTTGGAACTTCATCACGATAAGCACCACCGCGCCTACGTTGATGGAGCGAACGCCACCTTAGAAAAATTGTCCGCAGCCCGTGATGCCGGAGATTTCTCGGCCATTGTGGGTTTAGAAAAAACTCTGGCCTTCAATGCGTCTGGTCATGTGTTGCATTCAATACTCTGGGAGAACTTAAGCCCGAGTGGCGGTGGCGAACCAACGGGTGCGCTTGCCGACGCAATCGGTGAAAACTTTGGTGGATTTGACGCCTTCAAAGCCCAGATGACTAACGCAACTGTCACAGTGCAGGGGTCGGGTTGGGGTGCGCTTGTATGGGAGCCGCTGGGCAAGAATTTGTTGGTTCAACAAATTTATGATCACCACGCAAACTCAGTGCAGGGCTCAACCCCGTTGTTAGTCATTGATGCATGGGAACACGCGTACTACCTGCAGTACGAAAATCGTCGCCCAGACTATGTCAATGCTGTCTGGAATGTCATTAACTGGGATGATGTAGCCAAGCGATTCGCTCGCGCAACTGTCTAGGCCCTTCTTTATAAGGACTTTGAAGCTCTAATTATTTCCCTAGATACACCCAGTAACCTCTGCATACATGCACGTTCGCATCTCGGCCATCGCCGCCCTTACATTGTCCCTGCTAGTCATGGGGTGCAGCGGGGGATCTTCGTCGTCTGATGCCAAGACCAGCGTCAACGAATCTCCCGCCGCGGCGGCCGTGACGTTCACCGCTCAGGTGTGGGCCGACAACTGGTTCGAGTTGTACGTGAACGGAAAGAAGGTCGGCGAGGACAGCGCTCCGATCACCACAGTTCGTTCGTTCAACGCCGAGACGTTCACGTTCACCGACTCGTACCCGCTGACCATTGCCCTCGCATCGAAGGACTACGTGGAGGGCGACAGCGGCCTCGAATACATCGGCACCTCACGTCAACAGATGGGTGACGGCGGGTTCATTGCTCAGTTCACCGATACGTCGACGGGTGAGGTCGTGGCGACGACAAGCTCGGCATGGAAGGGACTCGTGATCTTCCGCGCTCCCTTGAACGCCGACTGCGTGACGTCGACAGAGCCCGACACCATGTGCACGTACGAGACCGTCCCGGAACCCGCCGGATGGACCTCACCGACGTTCGATGACTCCTCGTGGGTCGCTGCTCGCGAATACACCGCCGCCGAGGTCGGTCCAAAGGAGGGCTACGACACCGTGACCTGGACCCCTGACGCCAAGTTCATCTGGTCCGGCGACCTGAAGGTCGACAACACCATCCTGTGGCGCATCACCGTCGTGCGACCCTGACGCTGGACCACCGCGCATCACGGTTCGGAAAGCGGTGGGTCGCCGAGTTCCGCGCCATCCCCGCCCTCGTGAGGCTGACGCGTAATTCCAAACCCCGGTATTGATGCCTCGCCAGTTCGATCAAGCACCACAACCATTAATCGTGTGGCTTCCCGGCTCGCTCGAGCATTACTGCGAGATCTGCGCGAATGGGCATCGGTTGGGTCGCCGGCACAGATGCCCGCCCGGAGTTACCGGTTGGATACCTCGTCGCTGAAGCGGGTCCCGCAGCAATGAGTCGAACGAGTTGTCCTGTGATTTCGGGTCGGGATCGTTGAGTGATTGCCGCTGACAACATCGAGGCGTGCACGCGGATATGAAGACTCGCCCAGGGTTGACTCAACACATGGGCGTCTTCGAGCAATCCCCAGCATCGATCCCACTCTGACTGCGACCGGGCCTGACGAGCTTCACCACGATTTCGTTCCACTTGCTGACGCAGTTCCTTGAACGCTTGCAGCTTCACTGGATCTCGCTTCACGATGCCGCCCTTCGTTTGAAGGTCTATGCGAGCAAGCTGCGGAGCATCCAAGCAGTCTTTTCATGAATCTGAATGCGTTGGGTTAGCAGATCTGCGGTGGGTTCATCTGCGGCACCATTCACCACGGGGTAGAGGGAGCGCGCAGTTCGAATAACTGATTCTTGCCCTTCCACTAGTTTTTGAATCATCTCTTGGGCATTAGGTGTACCGGCGCCCTCTTCAACGGACGAGAGTTGTGTAAATTCTGAATAACTGCCGGGGGCAAGAACATCGAGAGCGCGAATTCTTTCTGCAATGAGGTCGACAGCCAGCGCAAGTTCGGTGTACTGGGTTTCGAACATGAGATGCAATGTTTGAAACATCGGCCCAGTGACATTCCAATGGAACTTGTGTGTCTTGAGGTACAGCGTGTATGTATCTGCAAGTAGGTGTGACAACCCGTCGGTGATTGCGAGACGGTCTTTTTCTTGGATACCTAAATTGGCGGGCATATTGTTCTTTCTTTAACGATAGATTGAGGGTTTAGAAATTTTGACGTTGAGTATCACGAAACAAATTTTGTAACGAGAGATTTTATGGTTTTGTTTGTTACGGCATAACCTATGGGGCGCAAACGCGAAAGTCAACTTCAGTCGGGACGCGCCACCGGTACATGCGCACATTCAACTCATTGATCGAACGAATGCCGACCTAGGCAAGGGTCACGGGCGCACATCGCCGATCACGCTCGACGGCAAAGTAGTTGAGTCGTATCACTACTCGGCAACATATGAATTCCCTCATTTCATTGGCTGCTTTACCGGAACACCAATTCCGTAATTACGTTCTTTCACCGACTCAATCTCCCCACTACGCTGTCGCCTAGATAGTGCATGATTTGGCGACGAGTTTCGCGCCACGTTCCGCGCCATCCCCGCCCTCGTGGGGATGGCATGTAAGTCCATACCCGCAGGTCAACGCGTTTACGGAAATGTGTAGTGAAACGCGTTTCGGCCAAAAGTGAAACGCGCTGGACTACTTCTTCAATCCAGGGTTACGCCGTCCGTCGGGGACGACTGACGAGTTCGCCAGCACAATTGGGACAGCGATTTTCGAGTTCACCACCGCAGTTCGTGCAGAACGTGCATTCAAAGCTGCAGATCACGGCAACGCCATCGGCCGCTAGCGGCGCTTCACACCGTTCGCAGGACTCACGCATCTCAAGCATCAATCTTCTCTTCCGTATTCAGTGATTCTCGATCACCCATCAACCAGATGGGTCCACACTAGACAGAGGTTAAACCTCTGTCTAGTGTCCATCTCATGACATGGATCGTTTCCCACGAAGAGCGACTCAAAGCAACAGGAATCGAGCTGCCTGCTCCCCTGCCCGCATTCGGCCAATACGTACCTACGGTTTTGGCACGAGATGTCCTCTGGGTCGGTGGACACTTCGGCACCCGACCAGACGGAACACTTCACACCGGGCGATGCGGCGAGGAAACCACCGCCGACGAAGCTCGGGAAGCGGCGCGTTCAGCTGCGATCAACATGTTGGCGACCATTCGCGATGCGCTCGGATCGCTCGACCGCGTCGAACAGGTAGTGAGGGTCTACGGCGTAGTGAATGCAGCGTTTGAGTTTGTCGAACACACCTCAGTGATTGACGCAGCGTCAGACGTTCTTGTCGAAGTCTTTGGCGAAGCCGGCCGCCATAGCCGTCTTGCTGTCGGTGTCTCCTCGCTTCCTGCGAATCTCACCCTCGAGATCGAAGCGCAGATTCTTGTTAAGAAGAGTTGAGAAATGCACATTCCCAACGACTCGCTTCGATCCAGCCGCCTCTCGATCGACCTGACCTGGACGCTGCGCTATCGCAATGTGAGTCCGACTGAACTCTTGCTAATGCCTCCTGATCTGCGCAGTTGGACGTCCTCACACGAACTGAAGACCTCTGGCCAATTAGATAGCCAAGATCTTGAGCAGTTCAAAGAACTTCGGGAAGCAATCTTCGGAGCGCTCTCAAGAGCTGTTGATGATCAGCCCCCTTCTACGTCACAACGAAAAGTGATTAACGAGAACGCAGAGCGCTCTCCGTACATCCCGGCACTCGCGTCGAACGGGTCGATCACTCTCAAACACGACGGAAGCGGAGTCGATGCAGCGTTGAGCACAGTCGCGCGTGATGCGATCGAATTGCTCGCACTTCGCGATGGTCGACTGCGCCGGTGCGAAGGACCAGGGTGCGCGTTGATCTTCTACGACGAATCACGCCCGGGAACTCGACGCTGGTGCGACACATCGCGATGCGGAAACAGGGTGAATACCCACTCCTACCGACAGCGCCGCTCCACAGAGAGCAAATAAGCCCGGCCCCGAGTTTCCGTTAGATCTAACTGAACTTTCGACCGGCCTCAAACCCCCGAACTACCCTTCCCCCATGGCTTCCGGGCCGTAGCGCCGAGTTTCGCGCCACGTTCCGCGCCATCCCCGCCCTCGTAGCTCAGGGGATAGAGCTTCGGTTTCCTAAACCGTGTGCGCAGGTTCGAATCCTGCCGAGGGCACCAGCGTTTTACACCGTAATACTTTCATGCATTTTCTGCCGACGCGCCTGGCGGTGACCGGCCTGGCCAACCTCGCGGTGAAGGTTTTGGACTTAGATGCCGCTTGCGTCTTCTATGAAGAGTTTGGAGTAATCGTCCGACGCCTAACGCTAGTGATTTGTGTAATCGATTGGCCCTGAATCTTTTACGCCAATAGCGAAACAGAAACAATGTATAGGGGCGTGATCGCTCACGGGGCGCAGGGTATGGACAACGTCGGGCGGGATGTGTACAAGGTCACCTTGACGGATCTCACGCTCCTCATCACCTATTTGCATAATTCCTCGGCCATTGAGGACATAATAAAACTCGTGGGTTGGATGTGAATGAGGCTCAACGTACCCACCGCCTGCCACTTCGAATTCGTTGACGAGTTCTAAGAATCCGCCCTCGGTGATGTCCTTAAACTCACGGGACTTAATCATCCACCAAACGGGAACCGTTCCGTTGTGTTCAACAACCGGCTCAACATCTTCGATACTTCGAACATCCATGGTTCACTCTCCCGAATATTTGTAGTCGTCAAACTAATGTTTAGCATCTCGACCCCGGTTTGCTGAACAATCAGCCCGCGGTCAGCCGTTTTTTTACAAACCCGAGGCCGGCGGATCGTCTCCGTAATTAAACCGATAGACGGCTGCTCCGATGGCCACTGGCGCACATTAGGCTCCGGCTTTAAGCAGCAGCTTCGCGAGCCCTGCCGGCTCCGTGACCATAGCGTCATGGCCGGTGGCGATCGCGAGCATCTCGCAACCCTCCTCGCGTGCCCTTTCGGTTGCCGGCACCGTTCCTGCGTTCTTCGGCGCCGTGAGGTCGATGAAGGTGCGCGGCAGAGATCGCGCGGCGGCGCGCGGCGCTGATAGCGGCTCAGTCGAGGCGAGCAGGGGCATGTCGGTGAGGTTCTCCCAAACCCACTTGCGGTCAGTGGGGTCGGTGAGGCCCCAGCGATCGAGAAAGCTTTGCTGCGGCGGTAGCCGCCAGCCGTCACCCTGCTCGCGCGCGATCGTAAGGAACGCCTCGCGCGATTGCGGCGGCTCGGTGTCCAGCACCGATTCACCGTCTCGGGGCAGGAAGGCATCCAAATAGATGAGTCTCGAGATCCGCTCAGCGACAGCCTCGGCCGCGCCGGTGATTACTGCGCCCGCGTAACTGTGGCCAACGAGCGTCACCTCGCGCAGATCCTCGCGCTCAAATAACTCGGTGATGTCGGCAACGTGGGTGGCCAGCCCGACTTGCTGGGTCAGTTCGTGGGCGCGCTCGGCGAGGCCGGTGAGCGTCGGCGCGTAGACGCTGTGGCCTGCCGCCTCAAGCAGCGGAGTTACACGCTCCCAGCACCAGCCGCCATGGTTGGAACCGTGAACGAGGACGAAAGTGGAGCCGGGCGAGCCGCCGAGAGTCGGTTGATCCATGCGGGGCAGGCTATCCGAGCCCGGCAGACGGAGATGGCCCTGACAATATTCGAATGTCCGTTGACGGCGGGGAACCCAGCCCAGCTAGGTCGCGACGTTAAAGTTTCCGTGAGCGAGTATTTGCCAGCGCTTGCCGTTCCAGACGTAAGCGGTGATTCGGGCCGCTTCGTTGGTGGAGAGCGTTTGTCCGTCGATGATTTCGTTTACTTTTACTGACCAAAGAACGCTGAGGGTGTTTCCGTTTTGTTTACCGATGACTATGTCGCCTAGTTCAAATTCTCCTACGGTCGCCGGATTCGCAATGTATTGCTTGCGGTCAGCGGAGGTTCCGTCTGCTCTTTGAATCAAAAAGTTAGGCGCCAGCCACTGAGCAATTTTGGTTCGGTCACCTTTTTGTAGAGCGGTCAGCCAGCCGGTGCCGAGTTTGCGTCCAGTGGCACTCGGGTCTTTTAGCGTTGGTGCCGAATCACTTGATTTGGCACTCGCGCTCGCCGGGCCAGTGCTGACTGCGAAAGTTGCCCCAATGACCAAAGCAGCTATTAGCACCTCTGGGCGAAAGCGTCGGGTAGAACTATTCAAAGCGGGCTCCTCGTTGGTTTGATTTTTACTCAACTTACTGCTGGCCAAGAGCTAAATGAAGTTTCGTACGGCATAAGTCGTAGACTAAAGGATTACCCTTAGCCCCCTAAACCGAACGAGACCTCGTGATTACGCCGTACCCAAACTTCCTCTTGTCGCCCACTGGCTTTGCCCGACGGGTGGATAGGTGATTAACGGCCGAGCGGTAACTATCGAGATTGGTCATCGGGCGCTGGTTAAAGATGCCGGCTTCCTCGTCGCCACCGGTGAAAAGGTAGGCCTAGTTGGTCGCAACGGAACGGGGAAATCAACTTTGATTTCTGTTCTCGTAGGTGAAGTTGACCCCGAAGTACGTTTCGCCGGCGAGATTAAAACTTTTGGTACGGTCGGTTATCTTCCCCAAGTACCTAACGCCAAAGGTTTAGGGGTCGACGCTACCGGGTTTTCTCACGTGCTAAGTGGTCGAGGTCTTGATGTAATAGACGAGAAACTCGTAACGGCGCGTAACGCAATGACCGACGACCCCACCGCCGAAGCCATTGAACTGTTTAGTGAACTTCAAGAACAGTACGGAAGTTTGGGTGGTTATGAGGCCGAAGCAACCATGGCGCGCTTGGCGGACGGGATCGGACTGCGCCAAGATCTGCTCTTAGATGACATTGAAACTCTTTCTGGCGGGCAGCGTCGTCGCGCCGACATAATTCGACTGCTGTTTGCGGCCCCAGAGATAATGATTTTGGACGAACCCACTAACCATCTTGATATGAGTGCTAAGCGATGGCTCATGGACGAACTCTCGGCTTTCCCGGGCACAATTCTCGTTATTAGCCATGACCTCGAACTGCTCGATAAATCAATCGACAAAGTTATCCATCTTTCCGACGGCCGACTCACTGAATACAAAGGTAACTACACCACCTTCACTGGGCGCTTGGCCGAAGATCAAACTCAGCGGGCTAAGGCTTCGGTACAAGAAGAGCGAGAGATAAAGCGCATATCTACGCTGGCTAATACGATGCGCGGGCAAACAGAAAAGCGGGCCAAGACCGCTAAGGCGTTGGACAAACGAGTAGAGCGCATCCAGAAAAACCGTACCGAAGTTCATCGCGTAGACAAAGCTGTTCGGTTGCGCTTGCCGACTCCAGTTCGTTCAGGGGTTACTCCGCTCGAAGTCGTAGATGTCGGAGTTGAGTACGGATCAAAAATAGTTCTTAAGCGGGTAGCAATGAATGCCCACCGGGGCGATCGGATAGCAGTGGTTGGTCGCAACGGCGCCGGCAAGTCGAGTCTGTTGCGTTGCTTGGCTGGGGTGCAAAAGCCCAGTGGCGGAAATATTAATCTTGGTACCAATGTAAGCCTGGGGTATTTTGCCCAAGAACATGAACAAATTGATTTAGAAGCGCGCGCGCTCGACAATATTGACGATGGAGTTTTGAAACTCGAATCTGAACGCCGGGCTTTGCTCGGATCGTTTGGGCTTAGTGGTGCGGCTATGGAGCAGCCCGCCGATTGCCTTTCGGGCGGCGAGCGGGCCAAATTAGGGTTAGCGATGTTGGCCGCGGGGCGTTCTAATTTGTTAATTCTCGACGAGCCCACCAACAACCTCGACCCCGCTTCAGTCGAAGCGGTCGGGCGAATGTTTCGCCATTGGGAAGGAACGGTGGTGGTGGTGAGCCATGAACCCGCTTTTGTCGAAGCCCTCGCTCCGACTCACTGTCTGCGCCTACCCGATGAGCGCTACGACTTTTGGCGCGAGGAAGATCTCGACATCGTGGCGATGCGCTAAAGCCGACTTGCGAGGTCGTATTTAGAAACCTAGGATGAGGGTCATGAGTTCATTGACCGTAAAAGCCCCGCCCGCCAAAGTTTCGCGCCTGTTTTCTTTCCCTGACCCGGTCAACGAGGTTTCGGCCCGCATAGTGGCTGGGGTCGTTGCCCTAATAGCTTTAACGCTGCTCATCACGGGTTGGTCGGGGCTGGTTTTGGTACTGGCCTACGGTTTTGTGGCCCGGGCCCTCACCGGGCCTACCCTGAGCCCACTGGGCCAGTTGGCCACTCGAGTAGTCACGCCCGCTTTGGGTTTAACGCCCAAGTACGTGCCGGGGCCACCCAAGCGATTCGCCCAGAGCATTGGTGCGGGGCTGTCGCTGACGGCGGCGATTTTGACCTACGGATTCAATAATTTCGCCGCCGCTCAAGTGCTTATTGCCGGGGTTTTTATTGCCGCCACCCTTGAATCAGTGTGGGCCTTCTGCCTTGGCTGCCAGATGTTTCGTGGGTTGATGAAAATGGGTGTAATTCCTGAGTCGGTCTGCGAACGCTGCCACGATATTAACGCCCCCGCTTAAACTCTTCGATAGCAATACGCGGGCTTAACCAGTTCGGCTTTTCCTGAGTAGAGTGGGATCAAACCGATAGTTTCAGCGGAAAGGTCAGATTTTGTTTAGATCTAATAAAAGTGCGCTGACGGTAGTGGCCGTAGTTTTAGCTGCGGGCATATTCGCTGCTTGTGGTGGCAGTTCGTCGGACATGGGTGGTTCATCTAGCAGTAAGTCGCCTATGCCTAAGGGCGCCATTGCTGACGATAAAGAAGTTCTTTTGGGGCGCACAGTTTATTCAAGTAACTGCGCCGCCTGTCACGGTGCTTCGGGCGGCGGCGGGGTCGGCCCGTCGTTCAACGACGGAAAAGTTTTGCAGTCATACCCGACGGCGGCTGGCCAAGAAGCCTTGATCCGCCAAGGTCGCGGAGGGATGCCGGCGTTCGAAGGCGACTTAACCGACGCCCAAATTTCTGCGGTCGTGCGCTACGAGCGCGAAGTTCTCGCCAAACTCTAGGGTTAACCTTCAATCGCTAGTTTGCTATGGCCGACTGGGTAGCGATCAACCGCCGCAATTCGCGTGCGGTGCAAACCATGGTGGGGTGGATCTTTTGGGACCCCGGAGCGTGGCGACGTTACGAAGCGTTGGGGGTACCCGAAATGCTCGGTTACATTGCCGCGCGCGCCACTCCGCTTAGCCCCGCCGGGCCCGATGCGGTTATTGCGGCTTTTGGATCACTTAGCCCGGGGGCGGTGCGTTTTGTTTTTGAGTTAGTGGAGGCTAATACCACTTTCGCTGAAGTTTGGTCGGCCCGTGACGAAGCAGTAATTGAAGGTCTTAATGAGTTCGTCCCCGACATTTTGTCGCCATTAGCCGATCTTGGACCACTGTTGTGGCCCGTAGTAGATCAACTCCCCACCGTGGGTCGGGTTTTATTTGCCGCTCACGCCCGCATGGCGCGACCAACCGACGAGGTGTTGTCGGGCTGGCACGCGGTTAACTGTTTGCGAGAGTGGCGAGGCGATACTCACTGGGCGTTAGTAGCGGCCGCGGGGCTAACTGGTATTGAGGCATCAATTCTGCATAACGCGTGGCTGGGCTACGAGCGGGACTGGCTACCCGCGTCGCGCGGGAGTAATCCCGACGAGATTGCTGAAGGTTGGGCGACACTTAAACGTCGAGGGTTGGTAGTCCAAGGTGAAGTGACACCCCAAGCGATAACTCTGCGCCAGCAAATCGAAGACGAAACTGACCGGCTCACTACTTTGTCCTGGGAGTTATTGGGTGAACGAACCGCAAATTGGTTTGCTCAGGTGTTTGAGCCCGCGAGTGAAGTTTTGTTGGCTCGGGTTGATCAAACCGCGGGGCCAAATTATCAACCGGCCTCGCGAGTGCGGTAGAGAAAGTTAAACGACCTTGACCGTGCGGGCTTCTTCGCCTTTACGGCCTGGGCCAACTTCAAACTCCACTTTTTGTCCTTCTTTGAGCGATTTGTGGCCGTTTCCTTCAATGGCCGAGAAGTGAACAAAAAGATCGTCGCCGCCGCTTTCGGGGGCGATGAAGCCAAAACCTTTGCCGACGTTGAACCATTTGACGACCCCTTGGGGGGTGCCGCCGTTGTCCGGCCGGGGCGATTCTCGCCTCGAGGTTTGTGGCCGGGGTGATTTATGGCGCGAGGTTTCGCGTTTCGAGGTTTCGCGTTTCGGTGTTTCGTGCTTCGGCGTTTCGCGTCGTTTTGTTTCGCGCCCCGGTTCCCGGTGACGCTGGGACGGCGCTACTACTTCGCGCTTTTCGGTGACGCGATTTTCGGAACTGAGGTCTTTCACGCTCGGCGGGGTAACTCCGTTGGGGAGTTTGAGGGCCCGCTGCAAGCGAGCAATTTCTCGAGTCTGGCCTTTGCTGACTAGCGAAATAACTATTCCGGTTGATCCCGCCCGAGCGGTGCGACCCGATCGGTGGGTGTAGTCCTTGGTGTCGGCGGGTGGGTCGTAGTGCACGACACAGGCCACTGAGTCGATATGGATACCGCGCGCGGCGACATCGGTCGCGACGAGGGCTTCAACTTTACCGTTAGTAAAGTCGCGTAGCGCCCGTTCGCGTTGTCCTTGCGAGCGACCGCCATGGATGGTGGCGGTGCTCAATCCTGCTTGTTCAAGTCGAGTAGCGACGCGATCGGCGTTGCGCTTGGTGCGACAAAAGATAATTGTCGTTCCGGTTGCCCGCACGATATCTCTAATCAGACGAATTCGATCGTCGCCCTCGGCTTTCCAAAAATAGTGAGTTGCGTTTAGTGCGTGGTCGGGGTTGTCGGCCACTTGGTGTCGCACGGGATCTTTTTGATAACGCTGAACTAAAGAGTCGATAGCTCCGTCCAAAGTGGCAGAAAAAAGCAGAGTCTGCCGATTGTTTGGTGTGAGGTCGAGAAGTTTGCGCACTGCGGGTAGAAATCCCATGTCGGCCATGCGGTCGGCTTCGTCGAGTACCACCATCTCTACTGAATCGAGCACTACGTCTTTGGTGCCGATGAGGTCGGCTAGTCGGCCTGGACAAGCAACGAGTACGTCAACTCCGCGTTTGAGCGCCTTGCGCTGAGGGCCGTAACTCACTCCGCCGTAAACCGTGGCTACCCGAATCTTGCTCGGTCCGCCGAGCCATTCGAGTTCGCCGGCCACTTGGGCCGCCAGTTCGCGCGTGGGTACGAGCACTAGCCCTAGTGGGCGTCGAGACTTGGCCCGACCCAAACGAGCAACGAGAGGTATTCCAAAGGCCAGCGTTTTCCCCGACCCGGTTGGGGCGCGACCACTCACGTCGCGACCGGCCAACGCGTCGGCCAGCGTTAGCTCTTGGACGGGGAAGGGGGATTCGATGCCGCGGGCCGAAAGGGCGCGCACGAGATCGTTAGGGGTGCCGAGATCGGCAAAAGTGGATGACATTGTTTTCACAACTCCAGTATTGGGCCCGTTTTAATAGCGGGCACGGATAGGTTTCACGAGGGGCGGGACGACCTCGGTGAAACTGACCCATCGTTGGTGGCTTTTAGCCAGCAAACTTGGAGACGTGAAGAGAGACGACTTACCCATTGCGTAAGTTCTTGCCGGCCTTATCTATTGTTTACCGGTGAACTAGACACCACTCTAGCAGGCGCGACCACTTGAGCGCAATATTGAATCCTAAGAAAAACTGATACGGCTAATAGTAGTAAACGAACAAGTATAAAAATCTCGGCCAAAACCAGGGTTGGGGAATACCACTGATTGCACGGGACTGCCCGAATCAATCCGAGCTTTTTCTTCACCACTTTCTATATCCAAAATTACTGATTGCTCGGTCATGCGTTCGTGGTCAAAGTCGGCAGTGATTATCTCACCGGTGTCGGGAAACAAGATCATGTGGCAAGCGTGGTACTGGTCGCGCCGCCAGCGCAAAGTGGTATTACCGAGTTCGTCGTAATCAAACGCGGCCATTACTCCATTGGCACTATCAAACCCCACCACGATTTTTCGCGTTTCGTCGACCACGGGAGGATTTGCGACCACGCCGTTGGGCTTTCCGCATATTTCGCTATAGGCGACCGCTCCCGTTTTTAGGTTGACGCGAACTAAGTGCAGGGGAGCCGACGAAACTCCGGCCCCTCGAAAAGTGCCGGTGTAATTTTCGCTCCCCGCGCCGTTGTCTAAGAACCACGCGTCGTTCTCGGTGATAACGGCGTCCCAGCCGTAAGTCTGTCCGGCAAAAGTTCGGTAGGGGGCAACAAAGTCGTTATCTAATTTGAGTTTCGCTCCGTCCCAGCGCACCCGCAGCAAACTGGTGTCACCCACTAGGTAAATATCGGCGTCGGCGCCCCCAGTTGGCCGAGCCGAGAGACGCGCGATCGACGGCTCGGGGAGTTCAAGCCGATCAATGATTTCTAGACTCTCGGCCGCTAACACCAATAGTTCTGAGTTGGCTGGGCCCGGAACTTTCCCGGTTTGTCCGGGACGGAGGCCCGCGAAATCTTTAGTGGCTATGTTCCCGTCGGGCAAAATTACAAAACTGTTGTAGGGCCGTTTACGGGGCAATTCGACGGAAAGGACTACTGAAGTATCGGGGTTGAGTCGATGGGCGTGATTACCGAACACTACGTAGAGCGACCCGTTGGCGTGGGCGGCCAATCCGCCCGGCCAGGTCGGGCCACCGAGTAGATCGGGTGAGCGTTCAATGAGTTCGAGCGTTTCCGGGTCGATGCGTTCAACCCAAGAAATTGCGTCGTCGCCCGCGGTGTGGCGGAGTAGGTAGATCTCTCCGGGTTCACGCAGTACGGCCATAGTGGCCGCGATCACTTCACGAGAAACTACGCGCGCGTCATCGCCCGGCTTTAGATTGAGTCCCTTTCCGCTTAGCGGGAGTTGTTTTCGCTCACCGCCGCCGTCTTCGCTGGGCCAGCGGCTAGGCCAGTAACCAATATCTCCGCTACTCACACCGGCGCTTCGAGTTCGAGGCGAGGCTCGTGAACGGGCGGTTGGTGGTCCCACAGGTCAGCCACGAGATCCGCGCGCACGCTTTGGTAGTCGCGGTCTTCCCAAAGATTGTTGGTCTGCAACGGATCTTCGGCCAAGTTGTAGAGCTCCCCTTCGGTTCCGTCGTGCGCATAGCCCGGAAGGTAAGCCGTGCATACCCATTGGTCGCGGGTAATGGTGCGTAGGTAAACCCCGACGCCAAAAAGTTCACTGTCCCATTCGGTCAGCGCGCGCTCGAACCCGCGCTTGTCCGCGTCGTCATCATCAACGGGCAGCGCCTGACCTTGCATCCACTCGGCGGGAGCGATGCCGGCAATGGCACAAAAAGTGGGGGCGAGGTCTAAGAGTTCAACTGGTTTAGTGACCACTGCTTGGGTGGGAGTGGTTGATGGCGCGGGCCGCCACACCAGAGGAAGGCGCATCAACGCATCAACGTGATACGGACCTTTAAACATCAGGCCGAAATCACCCTGAAGTTCACCGTGATCGGTAGTGAAAATGATGTCGACATCGTCGGTCCAGCCTTTTTGTTCTATTGCCGCGAGCACTCGGCCGAGGGCTTCATCAATCAGTTCGCACTCCACCGCGTTGCGAGCGTTGATTTCTCGTACCTGGTCTTCGGTAAGAGTGGCGGGAACCCATTTAGCCGGAGCTTCGTAATTAGAAACGAGTTGGCCGTCGTACCACATACGCCAGTGGCGAGGCTTAGCGTCGATGGCTTTCTCGCGTTCGTCTCGGCTGCCGAGATAACCCTCGGGTAACGGAACATCTCGCCAATCGACGCGCCCCATTTCCGATTCGGGTGGATCCCACGGGTGGTGGGGGTCGGGGAAACTCATCCAGCAAAACCAGTCGTCGTCGTTTTCAAGCGTGTCGAGCCAGTTAATGGTGCGATTTGCTACCCAGTCAGTGTGGTACCACTCGCGCTCGATTTCGTTTTTTTTAACCTGGGGGGAGTTGGCGTCACCGCCGCCCGCCGCGTTGACATTGAATAAATTATCGATGGCCGAGTAATACATTCCCGCACATTCGGGGTGGTTTTCTAATAACCAGCGGGTGTAATGCCACGGCCCCGCGGCACCGTGGGTAGCAAACTCAAGATGACTAAAGCCGCGGTGATCGCCAATAGATCCGTCGTACCAGCGATTCTGGGCGGTGGGCTCACCCGTTGCCGCCAAGGTGTTCTCGACAAAACGACCGAACGGGTCAAGGAAAGGCTCGAAGTGGGCTTTGCCAATCAGGGCAGTTTGGTAACCGTTTTGCTGGAGCAACTCCGCCACCGAAGGAGCATCGACGGGCAGGGGAACTCCGTTCATCCAAACGCCATGCGTGCTTGGATATTGACCGGTAATCATGGTTGAGCGCGACGGCATGCATACCACCGATTGGGGAACGGCTCGTTCGTAGCGGATACCCTCGGCGGCCAAAGCGTCGATTACTGGCGTGCGCGACAACTTTCCCCCGTTGCAACCCAAAGTGTCGTAGCGCTGTTGGTCGGTGGTAACAAAAAGAATCTTGCGCCCCATTAACTTTCTCCCAACCTTGCTTGTGCGCCCGCTAGGGCCGGACCTTCACCGAGTTCTAGTTGACGCTTTAATTCTACGAGCGCGGCTCCAGTTCCTCCGCCGATCATTAAAGCCATGGGGTCGGGTACTGCATCGGTCGAATAGGCCACCAAACTGGTGCCGTCATGTAGGTCAAATACATCAATGGTTCCAAGGTGTTCTTGCATTATGGGCGAGTCAATCCGGTACTGGAAGCGGCGCGCCACCGAATCGTTGGTGACTATAACTTCGGGCAAAGTTATTCCGGTCGCAGTAGTGATAACCCGCGAATTACCGTCAACCACTGCGTTGGTCATTCCGGGAAACCAATAGTGAATAAGAGTGGGGTTGCCTACCACCGCCCACACTTCGTCAGCCGAACAATTGATCCGAATCTCGCGCCGAACGCTGGCCATAACCCTCTTTGCTTACTACTGCTGAGCCATCGCCGCGCGCGCTTGGGCGGCGGCGTTTTCTTTAGCTTCGGCGGCACTTTGTGAGTCGAGTTGAATTTCTACTGTGACGAGTTGGCCGCCAAACGCGAATTCATCGGAGTAACGATCACTAACCGGTGAACCGTGGTCGTAACCCACGCTGGGGCCAACGCTGGACATGATGTTCATCACGAGGGGAATATCAACTTGGCCGCACTCTTGGTCATTGATAAGCAAAGTCGCTTTTCCGGTTCCCCCGGTGCGCAAAAAGCGCACTCCGACTTTTGACCCACCAACGGGAACTTCAATAGTGGAATCGGCGATTTGGTGATTACCAAAACAGTTGTAATCAAAAACCAGTCGGTCGTTTTGAATAAATATGCTCAGCCCGGCGTTTTCCGTTCCGCTGGCGTAGAGCACCCCGTTGGTTTTGGCCGGACGATCGATCGTGGCCGTTAGTTCCCAACTGCGTCCACCAATAGAGGCACCCACTTGAGCGGGCATAGGCGACATAGGGGGGCGGTAAACGTAGTGACGATCTTTTGGGTGCGGCGACTGGTCACGAAAACGAGCACCAAAAAGTTGCACGGTTCGATCATCAAGGGGAAGTACCCCGTTTTCTTCCGCTTCTTTCCACCAGAGTTCAATCAGTTCCGCTAATTTTTCCGGCATTTCCTCGGCCAGGTTTTCGCATTCAGATGCGTCTTGAGCCAAGTGATAAAGCTCCCAGTCGTCGTCAGCAAAAGGAGTTCCCGCCTCGTGACGAGTCACCGCTTTCCACCCGTCGGCGTAGATCGCGCGGTGGCCCATCATCTCAAAATATTGCACGCGTTTTTTACTGGGCTCATCGGCCGCATCAAAGGTGTACTTCATCGACGTCCCGGTAATGGGCATTTGTTCGTAACCGCGGTACTCGTCGGGGGGATTGATCCCAAGGATGTCGTAAATCGTCGGGACTATGTCATTTACATGGTGAAATTGGGTGCGCAAACTACCCGGGTCTTTAATATTTTCGGGCCACCGCACGATTAGGGGTACATGAACTCCACCTTCGTGAGTGTTTTGTTTATACCAGCGAAACGGAGTGTTGCCGGCCTGCGCCCAGCCCCACGGATAGTTGGAGTGGCTGTGAGGCCCGCCAATTTCGTCAATGCGGTGGATGGCCTCATCAGGAGTTTCGAGAATGCCGTTGAAAAATTTCATTTCGTGCAACACCCCAAACGGTCCGCCTTCTTGGCTGGCTCCGTTATCAGACATCAAGAAAACAATGGTGTTGTCCATTTCTTGTATTTCGGCCAAAGCGTCCACTAAGCGACCGATCTGTTCGTCGGTGTGGTCAAGAAAACCGGCGTAAGCCTCTTGCAGCCGCGCGGCTAAGAGTTTGTCGTTTTCGCCCATGTCGGCCCAAGCCTCAACCCCCGGATTTCGAGGCGCCAGTTTGGTTTGCGGCGATGTGACCCCCATGTCGATTTGGTTTTGGTACCACCGTTCGCGCTCAACATCCCAACCTTGGTCAAATCGCCCACGATATTTTTCCCGGTAAGCCGCGGGAGCTTGGTGGGGGGCGTGAGTGGCACCAAACGCGAGGTACAAAAAGAACGGCCGGTCGGGCCGAATCGATTTGGTGTCGTGAATAAATTCAATAGACCGGTCGATTAAGTCTTCGCTTAAGTGGTAACCATCCTCGACGCTTTTAGGCGGTTCAACAAAATGATTGTCGTAGACCAACTCGGGGTGAAACTGATCAGTTTCACCGTCAAGAAACCCGTAGTAGCGGTCAAAGCCACGCTGTAGGGGCCACTGGTCGTAAGGGCCAGCCGCGGAAGCATTCTCCATTGGACACAAGTGCCATTTTCCGACGGCAAAAGTTGCGAATCCTTCGTCTCGCAGCACTTCGGCCACCGTGGCCGCGTGATTAGAAACATGACCCCGCATGTTGGGGTAGCCGGTATTGAAGTTTGAAATCGAGCGCATGCCGACGCTGTGGTGATTGCGCCCAGTTAGCAGTGACGCGCGCGTGGGCGAACATACGGGCGTTACATGAAAGTTGGTGTAGCGAACTCCTTCGGCGGCCAACTGATCGATGCGCGGAGTTTCGATGTCGGATCCATAACTACCGAAATGCGAAAACCCAAGATCGTCGATGAGGATCACCACTATGTTGGGCGCATCGGGGCCCGGGTGTTTTGCCTCGGGCCACCACGGAGTCGACTCTTCTTCGGTCGGCTTAATGACCCCTTCGAACTCGTCGTAAATCTTCATCAGGGTCGGCTACTCGGTCCGGTCGAGTCGGGGGCGAGGATTACGACCCACTTCTAGGTCTTCGTTGCGGTGGCGCACCCGTTGGTGGCTGACTTGGTGGGTGAGGATCCAGAATCGGTTGGCCCGCACCGCGTGGGCGACATCGGCGGCTACGTCGCGAGGGTCCATCGCGGTCGATTGCATCCATTGTTCAATATCACCTATCGCCACGGGTTGAGCCGGAGGAAAACCCAGTTCGGCCGGAGCGTTTCGAGTGGACTCGAAAATGCGGGTGGCAACTAATTCGGGACACAAACACGAAACCCCGACCCCGGTACCAGAAAGTTCGAGGGCAAGAGATTCTGATAAACCCACGACCGCGTATTTAGTGGCGTGGTAAGCACCCAGAAGAGCCGAAGATGCCAATCCGGCTTCGGAAGCAGTGTTGATGATGTGACCTTCACCTTGTTCAATCATAAGGGGGGCAAAAGCGCTAATTCCGTAAGCCACTCCAAGAATGTTCACTTCAACCATCCACCGCCACACTGCGGGGGGAGTTTTGTAATTAACTTGCCCCGACGCTACCCCGGCGTTGTTGGCGAGCAAGTGCACGGCGCCGTAAGTCTCGAGAGTTTTTTCTTTTAATTGTTGAATCGCGTCAGAGTCGGCTACATCGCAAACTACGGGGGTAACGGGTGCGCCAGCAGAAATCAGGCGGTCAGCTTGTTGGGTCAATGCTTCGGCTTCGATGTCGGCCATTACCACCGACATTTTTTCTTCAACCAACCGTTCAACTATTGCCAGTCCAATGCCTGACGCGGCTCCAGTTACTACCGCCACTCGCCCGTTCATTTCCATAGTGATGATCCTTTTGGTCGACGCTCATTGTGCCACAGAGACCAACTCTTCACCTTGGTCGATGAGGATTAGTAGGGCTCACTTCACGCTAAGTGCGACCGCCTTATCGTTGCGCTGGTGCCATCATCAGCGGCTCATCCTTGACGAGTAGTCCCACGACGACAGGACCAGAGTGTCAATTCGGATAGCCACCTCATTATCCAACCGTGATTGCAACCACGACGCCAGTGATGATTCTGGATCAACTTGGTAGTGGCTCAGGAGACGCTCGAGAAGTCCAGCGGCAAGTTCGGTATCTAAAGACGCCACCCCTCTCCCCCGCACGCCGCGATAGGGAGGGTTGTCGCCGGCCACTTCAAACGCGCATCGAGGGTTACTCTCAAGGCGCCGGGCGACAACCGAATCTTGCTGGGTGCAAAACCACAACGCAGATCCTTCGAAGAGAAACCACAGGGACTGCACGAGCGGCCACTTTTCCCCTCGCGTTGCCAGCCGCATCGGGATGACGGCGTCGCGGAGGAAGTCCTGAATCTCCACTATGTCCCAAGGACCCGAGCGGATCTCTATATCCGGTGATTGCTGCATGGGGGCATCCTTTCCGGCAAAGTAGGGCGGGCATGGCGCGCGCCCCCGAAGATTTTTTTGGTCGGCGCTCATTGTGCCACAGGGTCCAACTCTTTACCTCGGAAGATGAGGATTAGTAGGGTCACCGTATGAGTGAAACGGCCAAACGGGTAGCCCTTGTCGGTGATGCCAGTTTTTATGTGGGACCGTCGCTGGCGCGCGAACTGGCTCGGCGTGAGCACAATCTCGTACTGGGCGACCCCGCCGAGGGCTTAGTCGACGAACTGACGGCTTTAGGGGTTGAAGTGGAAGCGGTTTTAGGCGTGCGCAACTTGGCTGACCCCGAGTCGGCACAGAAGTTAGTGGCGGCGGCAAGGGCGCGCTTTGGTCGGATTGATTCGGCCGCAGCATTTTCGGGCCGAGTAGTTACCGGAAAGTTTCTCGACTCCACTTTGGAAGATTTGCACTCGGTGGTGCAGGGCTGTTTAGAAGCTCCGTACCACTTTCTCAAAGCAGTGGTTCCGGTGATGGTGGACCAAGGTGATGGCCAGGTATTAGTAATGACCAGCGCGACCGCGGCCCGTCCGTCACGGGGCGCGTCGCTGTATTCGTCAGCTCGAGCCGGGGCGACGATGATGGTAAAGAACGTGGCCGCCGAAGTTGCCCGTAATGGAGTGCAAGTAAACGCGGTGGGAACTAATTTCATGGACTTCCCCGAATTTCTACGCGCCTCGGGGGCCAATGACCCCGAAATTCGCGCTGGCATTGAAGCAGCCGTCCCGCTGGGTCGATTAGGAACCGTCGAAGAGTTTGCTTCGTTTTGTATGCCGTTTATCGACGGAACCAGTAAATTTACCACCGGGCAATTTATTGCCTACGCCGGTGGCTGGGCGTAGTAAATGACCACCGTCGGTTTTCATTTCGACATTATGTGTCCGTGGGCTTACCAAACTTCGCTATGGATTCGTAATGTGCGTGATCAGATTGACCTCGACATTGACTGGCGATTTTTCTCGCTCGAAGAAATAAACCGAGCCGAGGGTAAAAAACATCCGTGGGAGCGAGACTGGTCTTACGGGTGGTCAATGTTGCGAGTCGCCGCTCTGCTTCGCCGCAACTCTATGGACGACTGCGACCGGTTTTACGCCGCCGCCGGTCACGCGCTGCACGCCGAAGGACGCAAACCCCATAAGCCGGAAGTAGCGGCCGAGTTGTTAGAGAAAATCGGCCTCGACCCGGGTTTAGTGGCCGCCGCCATTGCCGATTCGACCACCAATGATGATGTGCGGGCTGACCACGAAGCGGCAGTCGCCCACGGAAGTTTTGGTGTGCCAACTTTAGTTTTTGATGACGAAAGTTATCTTTACGGTCCAGTCATTACTCCTGCTCCTACCGGCACCGCCGCGCGGGCGTTATGGGATTTAGTTCTAGCTACTAGACAGTTTCCTCACCTCTACGAAATTAAACGCCCCAAAACTGATCGTGATATGGAACACATCGCCGAACAGTTCACTCCTTACCTCGCCGGACGCGACTGGCAGTCAGTAGAAAGGCCCGCTAAATGAGTAACCGTGCTGAAGTTTTAGAAGTTCTCAACTCCGAATGGGATTCTTTGATTGGATTATCTAATCAATTAACTCCTGAGCAGTGGGCCACACCGGCTTTGTGTCCAGGCTGGACGGTTCACGGGGTTTATGTTCACTTGACCGCAGTAGAAGAGGCACTTTCTAAGTGGTGGCCTAGTAGTGCCGACGACCCGCCGCCGTTTGAAAAGATTGTGAGTGGCTACACCGAACTAAACGCTTTGAGCTCTGATGAGTTGCGGACGCGTTTCAGTGCCGTAGTAGCGACACGCCGAGAAGAACTTTCTGCACTGGACGAAGACGCGTGGTCAACCCCATGCCTGACTCCAGTGGGGCCAGGAACTTATGCCAGTTTTATGGAGATTCGAGTTTTTGACTGCTGGGTCCACGAGCGCGACGCCCGAGTTCCCTTGGGGATTAATGGTGATGACGGCGGGGTTCCAGGCCAGATGGCGATCGATATGGTCGAAGGGGCGCTGGGTTACATCGTGGGCAAACGAGCCGGATTCACCGAAGGCAACAGCGTGGTCTTTGACATCACTGGGGCGGCTCCTCGCCGCCTATGCGTAGCGGTCAACGGCCGGGCGACCGTAGTCGACGATGTGGCCGACCCGACGGTAACGGTTACTACCGACAGCCTCACCTTTATGTTGTTGGCCTGTGGTCGCGTTGACCCCGAAGGACCGATAGCCGACGGGCGCATTAGTTGGGTCGGTGACGACGAACTGGGTGGGCGGGTGGCTCGCAATATGAAATTTACGATGTAACTATCCGGCTGCGCACTGATAGTCAGTCGCCATGCGAGCCAGCGAAACGGCGTCGGGGTCGCCCGTTACCTGAAGGTCAATACCACCCGTGGGGGACTTAGTCACAGGTTGTCCTTGCACGGTGAAAGCAATAGTTAGATTTTTAGTTTTTTTCGCTATCTTGGCGACTTGCTGACAAAGTTTTACTGCGGCGGCTTGATCAGAAACGCCTAAGTTGGAATAGATAACAGCAGTTTCAGTAGTCGCGGTCTCTTTTTTACCGCTTACTTTGATTGTTATCGTGCCCGCAGAAAACCCTGTGTAGTGCTTAAATTTCGATTTTTTAACCGCCTTGGTGAAACCTTCCCAGCCCACAGGGTTTTTTGTCGTTGCGCCGGCCAGCGGTGTCGCCAGAAGCGTTAGCGCCAGCATTCCACTGAGAACAAAAATAAACTTGCGTTGGTTGGCTTTACTGACAAGTGAATTATCCAATTGACTTCGCCTCCTTGATGCCGAAACCATTAGTTGGGTCTATCTCGTCACCGTAAAACAAAAGTGATTTTTTCTTATTCAGTTTTACAATATCGGGGTCAGCGCCACGAGGAATACCGAGGGAGCGTTCGCTTTTAAACTTCAATCCGTCGTCGCTGATGGCAGTAAGCAACTCCGGTTCTGAACCGGGTATATCGGCTTGGTAAAACAGACGGACTTTTCCTTTAGATTCAGTTAGGGCAAACGGATGTTTTCCGCCCGCGCTCACTAGACCAACCGACCCTTCCCCCACCACCGTGGGCCCAATTGTCCAGGTCAGCATGTCGGGTGAGGTAGCGGTGACAATTTTATGGTCCGCTATCACTCCGGGCCTTTCCAGGTCAGAGAAATATCCGCGGTAGCCCCCGCCCGCAACCGGCACCACGGTTATGGCGCCCGGTTCAAAACCAGCCTGTTCGGTTGTTATGCGACTTCCGGCTTCTTCGCTAAAGGTCAGCCCGTCGTCGCTGATGGCCGACTTGATGGCACCGCCGGATAAATAAAACAGACGCAGTCGGCCATCGCTTAGCGAAACCGCTCGCGGCTGGCCCCAGAATTCTTGAGTGCTGCGCATTCCGGGTTCGGCGGTGAACTTACTGCCGGTCTTATCGGTAGAAACCGCGCTGCGGATACCCATCCCTTTTACAAATGCGTACAAACGGATGGTTCCGTTTTTTAGTTTGACTCCAGTGACGTCGGCCACTTGTTGATCAGTGCTTCCAAAAGTTTCTTGGCTAAGAGCAGTTCCGTAAGGCTTATAAAGTTTTATTTTCTTAGGTCCGGCGGCACTCGATCCCGAAGTTGGTGACTCTGGTGGTGCTCCGGGCGTACCGCCGCCGCCACTGTAAGGCTGCCAAGTTTGCGATCCGTTGAGGGCTATGCAGACTATTTGTCCGCTACCTAAAGTTTCTACCGCCCCCGGAGTGGGACACGCTCCGCCGGGGCTACTTTGCGCTCCGGCCGGAGCAACCCCGACTAGGAGGCCAGTGATTACAAAAGCAAGGGGTAAATAGAAAATTCGTCGTTTAGCCATAGACCAATTTCCTTTCGGGCTGATGGATTACGGGATTCGAGTTTCGGGTAGGCGCACTAAAGGCAGTCGGCGCTCGGCTTGGGCCTGATAATCGGTGTACCACGAGCGGTCTTCCACTAGAAGATTCCAGATGCGCTCGTACTCTTGACCGTCGAGTATTTCAACCCGAGAAAAGTATTCTCCCGATTGCGATTTACACGAAACTTCGTCCGCGGCCGCGGCCAGATTTAGGTACCAGGCGGGGTCTTTTTTAGCGCCGGCAAAAGAGGCGACCACAATGCGGTGACCTTCGGGGTCGAACCATACCGGCAGGGCCACTTTGTGCTCGTCGCCCGTGCGCCGGCCAGTAGTGCGTACTAACAAGTGGTGCATTCCGGCCATGACCCAGATGGCGTCGTCGGCGGAAGTCTCCATAGCCTCGACGTGGGCACGAGTTAGGGAAATAATTTCTTCGGGCGAGGGGGTTTCCCACTCTTGTTCTACTTTTTGGTCCACGACCCCAACGCTAACCGCATTCGAAGCCGATGTCTTTTCCTGTTTGGCGATTAGGGCAAGTTCAAGTACTGATTGATTGTAAATCTTCGGCCACAATTATTTCGCCGGCGAACTCGCTCGCCGCTTCGGCAATCCATTCTGATTCAGTCCCGGGAGCGGGTGCGGGTACTAAGTGAGTTAAGACCAAAGTCTTTACTCCGGCCCGGGCCGCGGTAGCACCCGCCTGGGCGCAAGTGGAGTGATAATCAAGGACGTCTTGAAGGCGCGGGCTGGGAACAGCCTTAATTAATTCGGGCCGCAAAACTGTCTGCACGTAGATGTCGGCGCCAGCGCATATCTCGTCGAGTCCGGCGCACGGGATGGTGTCTCCCGCTATCGCCACCACCGCGCCGTCGGCCTCAATACGAAACCCAATGCTGGGTGACACGGGGCGGTGGTCAGTAGGAGCGGCGGTAACCCGCACCCCCTCGGCCTCCCAAGCCACTCCGGAAGTTATTTCTTGGGTAGTGCACGACGGGTTCCAGTTGAGGTCGTTGTGGTGTTCAAGCCGGTAGTGAATGTCGTCTTTTAACATGGCGATGGTTTGATCGACAAACGCCGCGGTTCCCGGTGGTCCGATAACGGGTAGCGGGTTATCAACGGGAGACATTATCCAACGAGTAGTGAGTACATCGTTGAAGTTGTTGATGTGGTCGCTGTGTAAATGGGTAATCAATAGTTGGGTGAGCATCGGGGGAAATACTCCGGCAGCAACTAAACGCATAACCACTGCTCGACCGCAGTCGATGAGGAGAGTGGCGTTTCCCGCTCGCACCAAAGTGGCAGCCCCCGCTCGGCTGGCATCAGGTATGGGCGAACCAGTTCCCAGCGTAACTACTTCCATATTCGTCCTTCCAATCAGTGATTAGTTAGAACTTGTCTCCGGCGTCTTCTCGCTCTTTTCGTCGGAAGGATCTTTTCTCGAAGTGGCACGGCCCATAAATTCAAGTACACCCAAAGCGATCAACGCCAGCACTACGAGTAGCAGCACCGATCCAACGGAGGTTCGCCCCACCAACAACAATAAAACGAAGGCCGCGCTTATTACCGCCCACCGTAAAATTTTAAGGTGGTCCGCGACGTATTGCGCCACTGGCCCGGGCTTCCAACCACTCGATTCTGCCTGATCTCGCAGTCCACTAATGCCGCTTTTCAACGCGCCGCGCACCCGCACGGCCGGTCCCGCCGGTCCAGTAAGCCAAGCCGAGATGGCAACGATTAGACCGATAACGCCTACGGCTAATAGGGAAGCTTTGACGAATCGCAGCACTGTGTCGTAAAGCGCGGTGCCCGCGTCTACCGATAGGGAATTTCCGATCATTAGGTCAACGAACAATGTGCGACCAATATTAAGAATCACCAAGATGGCTCCTGCAGTCATCGCTACTGCTACTCCGGCGCGAATAGTGGCTCGCCGCCGGTCACGCGCGAGCAGCGCCGAACCGACGAAACATAAAATCATCAGTATCGGAAGTATCCAGGCCAGAGTTTCGAGAAAACTAACTCCGGCTCGCGCTACTCCTAAGTTTTTGGCGTCAAGAATCTTAAATTGAGTTGAAGCGACGGGAAGATCAATTTTTTCGAAAATTGTTAGGTTGTCGGCTCCCAGGTTTACGAGGCGGCAGGCATCGGGCCCGAAGACCTGGACGTGGTGGAACTGCACGACTGCTTTGCCCAAAACGAGCTCATCACCTACGAGGCCCTCGGCCTCTGCGGGCACGGCGAGGCCGGGAAGTTCGTCGATGATGGCGACAATACCTATGGCGGAAAGTACGTCACCAATCCCTCTGGGGGGCTTCTCTCGAAGGGGCACCCGCTGGGTGCCACCGGCCTTGCGCAGTGCACCGAGCTGGTCCAGCAACTGCGCGGCCAGGCCGACGCGCGCCAGGTCGAGGGCGCCCGGCTCGCGCTTCAGCACAATCTGGGACTGGGCGGCGCCTGCGTGGTGACGCTGTACGAGAAGGCCTGAGGCAGGCCAACGGGAGGAAACGACATTGACCGGGAAACTCGAAGGCCGCGTGGCCCTGGTTTTGGGCTCGGGCCGCGGAATCGGGCGCGAGATCGCGCTGAAGCTCGCATCGGAAGGCGCAAGGGTCGAACGACCTTGACGCCGATCCGGCCAACGACACCGCCGAGGCGATCCGCGCCGCCGGCGGCGAGGTTGCAGTCTGCGCCGGCAGCGTGACGGAGGACGACTTTGCCGAACGTTTCGTCAAGACGGGCGTCGACAGTTTCGGCGGGCTCGACATCATCGTGAACAATGCCGGTTACACCTGGGACAGCGTGGTCCAGAAGATGACCGACGAGCAGCGATCATCGACGTGCACCTGACCGCGCCCTTCAGGATCCTGCGCGCCGCCGCCAAGGCCAAGGAGGAGGCGGCCGCCAGTCAATGAGGTGGTCCGCAAGGTCGTGAACATCTCGTCGATCGCCGGCACCGGCGGCAATGCCGGCCAGATCAACTATTCCGCCGCCAAGGCCGGTATCCTGGGCGTCACTCGGACGATGCCGAAGGAATGGGGCGCGCTACAAGGTGACCTGCTCAGCTGGGCCGGGTTGGCACGCCACAGGAGGCGGCCGCGCCGTTCATCTGTTCTGTTCGCCGGAGTCGAACGTCATCTCGGCCAGTACCTGGTCTGCGGCGACGGCTTCACCATCTGATCCGTCCCGCCGGTTTTCCCGGCGGCGCAAGCCTCTTATGCACCTCTCTGGTGGGGGTGGCCCTGCATGGTCGCCCGCCTTGATTGAGGCGCTTGACATGGCCGGACGGCAAAGCTAACAAATGTTAGTTATGTTCGTTGGTTCGAAAAGCTGCGTGCCCCCTTGACCGCATCCGTCTTGAAAGCTGCCGAAGAGAGTTCCCGCGCGCCGGTTGGCCGCGACGGCATCCTGAATGTCGCCGCGCGGCTTTTTCGCGAGCGGGGCTATGGCGCGGTCTCCCTGCGAAGGATCGCCGAGGCCGCCGGTATCAAGGCCGGCAGCATCTACTATCACTTCGGATCAAAGGACGAGATCGTGGTAGCCATCCTCGACGAAGGCATATGGGCGGTTCACGACAGGATGCGCCGCGCGATATCCGACGTATCGGGGGGAGATGCGGCAACCGTCCTGCGCGCCGCGATCCGGGCGCATCTGCGCGCTTTGCTGGACGTCAGCGACTATTCCTCCGCCAACGTCCGCATCTTCGGCCAGGTGCCTCAGTCGGTCCGTGATGCCAACCTTCCGGCGCGACGGGCCTATGAGGCCGAGTGGGACGGCTTGTTGAGCCGCCTCAAGGCCGACGGTGCCCTGCGCGAGGTGGTTGATGTCCGGCGGCTCCGTCTGATGTTGATCGGCGCGCTGAACGCCACGCTGGAATGGTTCGATCCGGAGCGGGGCAGCGCCGAGGCGCTCGCCTCCGCCTATGCGGACGTGTTTCTGAACGGTGTTCTTGCGAAGCGTAGCGATCCGGCATGGCCCAGCTGACCACACGGCTTTCCCCCGTCTCCGAAGTCCTCGCTCGCAACCGCGAGGCGCAGACGACCCGCGTCAACACCCTTCGCGCCCGGATGGCGGAAGCCACAGGCGGCGGGCGCCCCGAGACGGTGGATCGTCACCGCAAGCGTGGCAAGCTTCTCGTGCGCGAACGGATCGACTTACTGGTGGATCCCGGAACGGCATTCCTCGAGCTTTCCAGCCTGGCTGCCTGGGGCCAGTATGGTGGCGAGGTGCCGGGGGCTGGCATCGTCACCGGCATCGGCATCGTCCACGGCCTGCCCTGCATCATGATCGCCAACGACGCAACGGTGAAGGGCGGCTCCTTCTATCACGAGACCGTCAAGAAGCACATCCGCGCACAGGAAATCGCGGCCGAGAATCGGCTTCCTTGCCTCTACCTCGTCGATTGCGGCGGCGCCTATCTGCCCGAGCAGGATCGCGTCTTTCCCGACGCGCGCCATTTCGGCAACTCCTTCTTCCGCCAGACCAGTATGTCGGCCAGCGGGCTGCCGCAGATCTCGGCCGTCTTCGGCGGCTGCACGGCGGGCGGGGCCTACATTCCGGCGCTGTCCGACGAGGTGATTATGGTGCGCGGCAACGCTCGCATCCACCTGGGCGGGCCGTCGATCGTGAAGGTCGCGATCAACGAGGTGGTCGATGGCGAAACCCTCGGCGGGGCCGAGATGCACTCGCGCGTTTCGGGCGTATCCGACCATCTGGCCGAAGACGAGTTCCACGCTCTAGCGCTGATGCGCGACATCATTGGAAATCTCGGCCTGAAACGACCGATGGCTCCGGATACACGCGCCGCCGCACCTCTGCACGATCCCGAGGAACTCCTCGGCGTCATCAGCGCCGACCGCAAAGAACCCTACGACATGCGCGAGGTGCTCCTCCGGGTGATCGACGCCGGCGCATTCCGCGAGTTCAAGCCCGGCTGGGGCGAAACGCTGGTCTGCGGCACCGCCCGGATCCACGGCTACCGCGTCGGCATTCTCGCCAACAACGGGGCGCTCTTGTCCGACAGTTCGCTCAAGGGCGCGCAGTTCGTCTCCATGTGCGACCAGCGCAACATACCGCTTCTGTTTCTGCACAACATCTCGGGTTTTATGGTTGGCACCGAGGCGGAGCGCGGCGGCATCGCCAAGGACAGCGCCAAGCTGGTCTACGCCATGTCGGTGGCCAAGGTACCCCGCCTTTCGGTCCTGCTCGGCGGTTCCTACGGGGCGGGGAACTACGGCATGTGCGGCCGGGGGTTCGCGCCGCGCTTTCTCTTCGCCTGGCCCACAGCGGAATTGGCCACCATGTCGGCCGACATCGCCTCGAATGTGATGATGGAATTGCGCCGCGAGAAGGGCGGAGACCCCGCGAAAATGCAGGCCGATCTGGAACGGATCGAGGCCAAGGTGCGCGCGCAATATGCCGAACAGTCCGACCCGTACTACGCCACGTCGCGGCTCTGGGATGACGGGCTGATCGAGCCTGGCCAGACCCGCGACATCCTGGGCCTGTGTCTGGCCATAACGACCTCGGTTCCAGATGCGCGACGTCACACGCCTGTCTTCAGAATGTAGGGAAAGACGATGGCTTACGACTGCTATGAGACACTGCAGATCGACGTGGACGCGCGCGGCGTCGCCACTGTAATCCTCAACCGCCCCGACAAGCACAATTCGCTCAACGCGGCGTTGATCTCGGAACTCTCCGATGCGATGACGGCCCTAGCCGAGGACAGGGCGATGCGCGTCGTGGTGCTGACTGGGGCGGGCAAGAGCTTCTGCGCGGGCGGCGATTTCAACTGGTTCGCCTCGAATGTCGAAAAGACCCGGGCGGAGCGGGTGAAGCAGAGCGCTTCGCTCGCCCATCTTCTGCGCCGGCTTGACACGCTGCCCAAGCCACTGATCGGGCGGATCAACGGGGCGGCCTATGGCGGGGGCGTGGGCATGATCTCGGTCTGCGACTACACGATCGGCGCCAAGGGCGCGAAGTTCGGTCTGACAGAGGTACGGCTTGGTCTCCTGCCGGCGAACATCTCGCCTTATGTCGTGGCCCGCATCGGCGCGGCAGCCTCGCGCGAAACGATGCTCTCGGGCGCGCTCTTCGACACCGCGCGGGCCGAGCGGATCGGGCTTCTGACCGAGGTGGTGACCCACGAGGAGCTCGACGAGGCGGTGGAGCGCGTCGTCCAGGCCCATCTTCAGGCCGCGCCTGGCGCCGTGGCTGACACCAAGCGGCTGATCGCCTTTGTCGCGGGACACGATCTCGACGACAGCATGATCTATACCGCCGACCGCTTGGCCGACGCCTGGGAAACCGAGGAAGGCATTGAGGGGATCGACAGCTTCCTTAGCAAGAGCGCGCCCTCATGGCGTGTGAAATGAGCTTCTCCCGAGTCCTGATTGCCAACCGGGGAGAGATCGCCCGCCGGATCCAGCGTTCCTGCCGGAAGCTGGGGCTGGAAAGCGTGGCCGTCTTCTCCGAGGCTGACCGCGACGCGCCCTTCGTGGCCGAGGCCGATCACGCCGTGTGCATCGGTCCGGCCGCCGCGGCGCGAAGCTATCTGAACATCGATGCCATCCTTGAGGCGGCACGCGCCACCGGGGCGGGTGCGATCCATCCAGGCTACGGCTTTCTGTCCGAGAATGCCGAATTTGCGGCGCGCGTGGAAGAAGCCGGATTGGTCTTCATCGGGCCTTCGCCCGAGGCGATCGCGCGCATGGGCTCGAAGATCGAGGCCAAAGCCGCAGCCGAGGCGGCAGGCGTACCGGTGTTGCCTGGCTACAGCGGCGCCGACCAGTCCGACGATCGGCTTCTCAAGGAGGCGCAGGCGCTCGGCGTGCCCTTCCTGGTCAAAGCCAGCGCCGGCGGCGGCGGCCGGGGAATGCGGCTTGTCACCAGTCTCGGCGCGGCAAGCGAGGCCATCGCCGCCGCGCGGGCCGAGGCGAAGAGCGTCTTTGGCGATCCGGCGGTATTCTTGGAGCGCTACGCGCCGCGCGCCCGCCACGTCGAGGTGCAGGTGCTGGGCGACGCGAATGGCTGTGTGCTGCATCTGGGCGACCGCGACTGTTCGCTCCAGCGCAACCACCAGAAGCTGATTGAGGAAGCGCCCGCCCCAGACATTCCCGACGCTTTGCGCTCAGCCATGTACGATGCCGCAGTCCGGCTGGCGCGGGGCATTGGCTATCGCTCGGCGGGCACGGTGGAATATCTGTACGACCCCGTGCGGGCCGAATTTTATTTCCTGGAGATGAACACCCGGCTTCAGGTGGAGCATCCAGTAACGGAGGCCGTCACCGGTATCGACCTGGTGGAGTGGCAGTTGCGTATCGCGCGTGGCGAGGCGCTGGGGTTTGCGCAGGGCGACGTTTCGTTTGACGGCCACGCCATCGAGGTCCGCCTTGCCGCGGAGAACCCGGCCGAGAATTTCCGCCCCGAAACCGGTACAATCACGCTCTGGGCGCCTCCGAGGACCGTGCGGCTCGACAGCGGGGTCGAAGAGGGATCGGTCGTGGGGCATCACTACGATTCGATGCTCGCCAAACTCATCGTCCACGCCCCTGACCGCGCTCAAGCCATCCGGCGGACGGTCGAGGTGCTCGATGCCTTCGCCGTGGGTGGGGTTGGTGTCAACCTGGCCTATCAGCGAGCGCTTCTCACCCATCCCGACTTCGTCTCCCTGAGACACCACACCGCGGCACTGCCCGAAATGTTCCCCGGCGGCTGGACCGCCGCGGCGCCCGACGACCAAACCCGCGCTTTGGCCGCGCTGGCCTTGCACCTGCATCTTGCACCCGCGCCGGACACTCCTTGGCAGAGCCTCGGCGCCTGGCGGGTGACCAGCAATGCGGGGCGGACGGGCGCGGCCTGTTACTGGAGCGATGACGACGCTCCGATTAGGGTCGACGGGCAGCGGGCGCGGCTAGAGGTGATCCTGCCCGACGGCACCAAAATTGGCGTCGAGGGTGCGCGCCTGACCGCGCAGCGTCTAACGGGGCGGACGCGCTGTCGCCCCTTCACCCGCCAAGTCCATGTGCTGCGGTCAGGCGAGCGCTGGCAAATCTATCTATCCGCGCCAGATGGCATGATGATGGTGCCACTTCGCACCCTCGAGGACCAGCATCTTCAACGCGCCTTCGGCGCGGCCGGCGGGGCCGACACACTCAGCGCTCCCATGCCAGGTGCTGTGATCGAGATCCGCGTGACACCCGGCGACCGGGTAAGCAAGGGTGAGACGCTGGTGGTACTCGAAGCGATGAAGCTCTTGCAAAGCCTGCCCGCGCCCGTCGCGGGCGTGGTAGCCGAGATCTATTGCGGGTCGGGCGACACAGTCGCCGGTGGTGCGCCCCTTGTGAGGATCGATCCGGAGGACAAAATATGACACGACACGAAACCATCGACGCGCCCACCGGCCCGTTCGGCGAAGATCTCAAAATCATCCGCGCTCAACTCCGTCGCTTTATTGAGACCGAGGTGAAACCCAGGGGCGAGTCCTGGGAAGCGCAAGGCATGGTCCCGCGCGAGGTACTGGGCCAGATGGGCACGCTTGGCGTTCTCGGCATGCGCTATGACGAACTGTATGGTGGCGCCGGGCTCGACGTGATGTCGAGCGTGATGCTGGCCGAGGAGGTCGGCCGGTCTACATTCGGTGGCTTCTCGGCCACCGTGCTGGTGCATACCGACATGGCCTCGCCGCATTTGGAGAACGCCGGCACGCCCGGGCAGAAGGCGCGCTGGATGCCCGGCATCACCGCGGGCAAGACGATCACCGCCGTCGCCATAACCGAACCCGGCGCAGGCTCGGACGTCGCCGGCATGCGCACCCGCGCGGTACAGGACGGGTCCGACTGGGTGCTGAACGGCACCAAGATGTTCATTACCAACGGCGTTCATGCAGATCTGTACTTCGTCGGCGCAAAAACCGACCCCAACGCCAAGGGCTCGCGCGGAATCACCATGTTCGCAGTCGAAAAGGGCACCAAGGGATTTTCCGTGGGCCGCGCGCTGAACAAGACCGGCTGGCTCTGCTCCGACACGGCCGAACTGATTTTTGACGACGTGCGGGTGCCGGCCGAGAACGTGTTGGGCGAGGTCAACAGAGGCTTCTACTCGGTGATGAAGAACTTCCAAAACGAACGCATCGTTCTGGGCGCGATGGCCTGCGCCGAGGCGCAGACGGCGCTCGACATGACCGTGGCCTATCTCAAGCAGCGCAGGGCCTTCGGCGGCGTGCTGTGGGACAAACAGGCGGTTCGTCAGCGATTAGCCAGTTGCCAAACCCGGATCGAGGCGGGGCGGCAGCTCATCTATCACGCGGCGCGGCTCGACCGAGCTGGCGTTGAATGCGTACGTGAGGTTTCGATGGTGAAGGCTTATTGCGGCGAGCTGGTCAACAGTGTGCTCTATGATTGCGTGCAGTTCCACGGCGGCATGGGCTACATGCGCGAAACCCCGGTCGAGCGCATGTCGCGCGACGCTCGTGTGCAGGCGATCGGCGGGGGAGCGACCGAGGTGATGTTCGAAGAGGTCGCCAAGCGCATGTGACTCGTGAGTTGAGACCCGAACAAGAGTACCGCCATGCTGCATGCTTCCAGGGCGCTTCGCGGCGGCTATACCGGTGCCGATGGTATCTTGGAGAGCATGTGCGCGCGTCCCTGTCTTGATCGCCCAGATGCTGATGTCCTTCACCGCTGAGAAAGCGCAGGGCCTCCCCAAATCGTATTGAAATCGCGCAGCGTTCAGCGGGGGAGCTATTCGACTGCAGAGGCTTGCATGTTATTCTAACATGCGTTAGATTTTTGGTGGATCAAGGACAACAGTCCGATCCGCGCTTGGGAGGGAATCCATGTCAGACGCAGGTTACGGGTTTGCTCGCGCCAAATTGCGCGATCAGCCAACGGTCTTCGCGAACCGGCTCTTCTCGGGAAAGGGAGTCGTCGTCACCGGTGCCGGAGGCGGACTAGGCCTCGCGATCGCGACACTCTTCGCTCGACTAGGCGCTGATCTGGCCATCAATGGCCGAAACCCCGAGAAACTTGAAGATGCCGCGGGATTTCTGCGAGGCTTTGGTGGCCGGGTGTTGGCGCATCCCATGACGATCCGGGATCCCGCACAGGTGGCGGATTTTGTCGATGCGGTGGAAGATAAGTTCGGTGGGCTCGACATTGTGGTGAACAACGCCGGCGGTCAGTTTCCGCAGCCGGCTCTCGACTATACGCCGAAGGGCTGGAACGCTGTCATCGACACCAACCTGAACGGTACCTGGTGGATGATGCAGGCCGCGGCCCGCAACTGGGTCAAGACCGGACGTCCCGGCGCCATCGTGAGCATTGTCGCGGATATTTGGCGCGGGATGCCGGGAATCGCGCACAGCTGCGCTGCGCGCGCCGGAGTCATCTACTTGTCGAAATCGGTGGCCGTGGAATGGGCGCCGCATGGGATTCGCGTCAACTGCGTAGCGCCAGGGTGCTGCGAAAGCACTGGGTTTGCGAGATACCCGAAGGAGGGGGCAGCGACCTTTCAGGAGGCGAACCCGATGCGCCACGCGGGGGACGAATGGGATGTCGCCGAGGCAGTCGTCTATCTGGCCGCGTCTTCCGGCAAGTTCATTACGGGCGAAGTCTTGACGGTGGACGGCGGCCAGCAGCTGTGGGGCGATCCTTGGCCGACCGGGCGGCCAGACTACTTCCGTATCGCGTGACCATTGAGGACGAGGCGTTGAAGCGATGGGAATGACATGACAAGCAGTCACCCTCTGCAAAATCCGCATCCCGCAGCTGGCCCCGTGCTGGAGTGCCGGGGGATCGAGCGCCGGTTCGGCGGCATCGTCGCCGTTACGGGTGTGGATTTCAGCATTTCCAAAGGGGAAATCTTCGGACTTGTTGGTCCGAATGGGAGCGGGAAAACGACCGTAACCAACGCAATTACGGGCTTCTATCCGCCGAACAAAGGTTCGATCCATCTCGATGGCAAGGACATTACCGGCACCTCGCCGTACCGGGTGGCCAAGCTCGGGGTCGCCCGCACCTTCCAGAACTTGGCTCTCTTCAACGGCATGAGCGTGCTCGAAAACATCCTGCTTGGACGCCACATCTACATGAAGCCCGGAGTTCTGCCCACTGCGCTTTACTGGTGGATCGCGCAGCCTGAGGAAATCCGAAACCGCGAAATCGTTGAGGAAGTGATCGAGTTTCTCCAACTCGAGAGCATCCGCAACGAGCTCGTGGACGGCATCCCGATCGGTCTCAAGAAACGGGTAGAACTAGCGCGGGCGCTGGTCGCCGAGCCTCGCCTTCTCATCCTGGACGAGCCGATGGCCGGCATGAATCAGGAGGAGAAGGGCTACATGGCCCGCTTCATCTTGGATGCGAGGGCAGAGCGGGGCGTGAGCGTCCTGCTGATCGAACACCACATGGACGTCATCACCGGTATCTGCGATCGGATGCTGGCGCTGAACTACGGCGAGATGATTGCCAGCGGCGTCCCGAAGGAGGTCGTCAAGGATCCCCGCGTCGTCGAGGCTTACATCGGGGGGGCACATGGCTGAGTGCAGACACAGCCTGACGATAACCGGAGAAACCGTCGCGTCGATCCTGATGCGGAACGCATCCCAGCACGGCGGAGATGTCGCCATGCGTGAAAAGGAGCGCGGGATCTGGAAGGCTACGACGTGGGCTGAATATGCGGAACAGGTGCTGGCCTGCGCTGCTGGGCTCGACGGACTCGGCGTGAAAAAAGGTGACGCCGTGCTGATCCTTGGCGACAACCGCGTGCGCCTCTATTGCGGGATGGTGGCGCTGGCCACACTCGGTGTCTACGCAATGCCCGCCTACCCAGGCACGACGCTCGAAGAGCTCCAGCATTTTGTGGACGAAGCAAAGATCGTGGCCGCGCTCGCCGAGGACCAGGAGCAGGTGGATAAGATTCTGGAACTGCGTGGCGCCGGAGCTGCTCAGTTGAAGTACATCGTCTATGACGATGGCCGGGGCCTCGGGTTCTACGAAGCGCCGGGGCTGATGTCATGGGAGCATCTCATCGAGATCGGCAGCCACTGTCTCAATGATGCGCCGGGATTGCGCGACGACCTGCTCGGCCGTGCCAAGCCTGACGATCCAGCGGTGTTCCTGCATTCGTCAGGCACGACAGGCAAACCCAAGGGTGTCGTTCTTAGCCAGAAGAACGTGCTCGCGGCAGCCCGGAACGGCCATGCCGCGGGGGCCTTCGATTTTGGAGAGGAGGTGCTGGCCTATCTGCCGATGGCCTGGGTGGGCGATTACACGATCACCATGGCCGCCGCGCTTCTGCTGCGCTTCACCGTCAACGTGCCCGAACGACAGGAAACCGTGCTGCGCGACATGCGCGAGGTCGCGCCAACCTTCTATCTGGCCGCGCCGCGCAGCTGGGACAACGTTTTGACCACAATCCAAGTAAGTATCGAGAATTCGACGCCGCTGAAGAAGCGTCTCTATCACTTCTTCACGGACCGAGCCATCGCTGCCGAGCGGCGCAAGCTCAACGGCATGAGCGGCGGCGTGCTGGAGACCCTTGGCCGCTTTATCGGCGAGATGCTGATTTTCGGCCCGATCAAGGACCAGTTCGGCATGAGCCGTGTGAAGAACGGCTTTACCGGCGGTGAGGCGATCGGAGAGGATACGTTCGTCTTCTATCGGGCGCTCGGTATCAAGCTTCGACAACTTTACGGGCAGACCGAGAACAGTGCTATCAATGCGATCCAGGCAAACGACGAAATCCGTCTCCACACCGTCGGTAAAGCCGCCCCCGGGGTCGAGGTGACAATTGCCGACAACGGCGAAATCCTGCTTCGGGCGGACAGCGTCTTTGCCGGATACTACGACGACCCCAACGCTTCGGCCAAAGCCCTCGCGGGCGGTTGGCTACATACGGGCGATGCCGGCTATCTCGAGAACGACGGCCATCTTGTCGTGCTGGGTCGCGTCTCCGAGGTCATGCACACCAGAAGCGGGGAACGATATGTGCCCAATTATATCGAGAACCGCCTGAAGTTCAGCCCCTACATAAAGGACGCGGCCGTGATCGGCGCCGGCCGCGACGAACTGACGGCCATGGTGTGCATTGATTTTGATGCCGTGGGGCACTGGGCCGAAAGGAATGGCGTGCCCTATGTGTCCTATGCGGATCTGTCGCAGCGCGAAGAGGTGGCCGTGCTGCTGCGCAAGGCACTTTTGCGCGTGAACAACGCGCTTTCCGAGCCTCTTCAGCTCAAACGGTTCGTCAGTCTGCACAAGGAATTCGATCCTGACGACGGCGAGATCACGCGCACTCGCAAATTGCGCCGAAAGGTCGTTGAGGACAAATATCAGAAGGTGATCGCGGCGCTCTATAACGGATCCAGGAAGGTCCACGTCAGCGCTATTGTGACCTATGAGACAGGCGACAGGGGAACGGTCGACCGCACCCTTCCTATCAGGGAGGTTTAGATGGAACTGGCTTTCCTGGCCGAGCTTACGGCAAATGGAGCTCTCACCGGGCTGCTCTACTCGCTGTTCGCGATCGGTCTCGTGCTGATCTACAAGGCCTCGTCCGTGCCGAACCTTGCGCAGGGCGCGCTCACGATGGTGGGAGCCTATGTCGTGCTGGCGCTGGCTCGCGATGCCGGGCTCCCGCTCTGGGCCGCGATTCCGCTGGCTGCCGTCGCGATGTTCGGTCTCGGTATGGGGATCGAGCGGGTCGCGTTGCGCCGGCTGGCGGGGCGGCCGATCGTGATGATTCTCATGATGACCCTGGGGATCGATATCTTCCTGCGCGGCACGACGCTCGCGATCTGGGGTGGCACCTCGCGGTCCTTCGATCTGGGCGTCAGTTCCGACCCTCTCTTCCTCGGCGACATCCTGATCAGCCGCATCAACCTGGTCGGCGCTGCCGCGGCCGTCTTGTTGTTCGTGGTCTTCGTCATGTTCTTCCGGACACGCCTGGGTACCCGCTTGCGCGCGATAGCGGACGATTACATGGCTTCTTGGTCCGTCGGCATTTCGGTCGAGCGCGGCGTGGGCCTCTCCTGGGGGCTCGCTTCCATCGTCGCGGTAGCGGCGGGCATCATATGGGGCGAGATTCAGGGCGTCGATCAGTCCCTGTCGCTCCTGCTGCTCAAGGGGCTCACCGTAGCTGTTCTGGGTGGTCTGGACAGCATATTCGGCGCGATGCTCGCCGGGCTCATTCTGGGCATCGTCGAGAATGTGGGATCTACCTATCTGGATCCGCTCGTCGGAGGAGGCAGCCGTGACCTGATCGTGGCCGCAGTGCTCATCCTGACTGTCATGGTTCGGCCCCACGGTCTGTTTGGCCGTCATGACATCGAAAGGGTTTGACGCGATGTTTTACCGGTTATCTGGTGTACATCACACCACCTATATGTCCGACAGTCGGCTTTACAAGATTCCGGCCGACAGGAATCTCGCATTGTTCTTCTTGGCGCTCGGCCTGGCAGCGCCGTTCCTATTCGGATCGCTGTACCTCAACAGCTATATATTGCCGTGGCTTGTTTGGACCGCGGCGGCGCTCGGGCTCAACCTGGTCACGGGTTGGGCCGGACAACTGCATCTCGGCTATGCGGCGGTGATGGCGGTGGGTGCGTACTCGGCTGTCCACGCCGCCAAGTTCGGAGTGCCTTGGGAATTCGCGCTCCTGATCGGCGGGATTTCCGCCTCGGTCATTGGCAGCCTGTTCGCCTTTGCGGCCCTGCGGGTGAAAGGCCTCTATCTGGCTTTGACCACGCTCGCGATGCAGTTCGTGATGGATTGGGTTCTAACCCATTCGCCAACGATCTCGGGTGGTTCGCATGCTTCGCTGCAGGCACCCACATTCGCTCTTCTGGGCCAGAAGATCACGTCGGATACCGGCCTGTACTATGTCGCTTTCGGTTGGTGCCTCCTCGTCACAATCTTCATGCTGAATCTGCGCCGGACCGGTCTAGGCCGCGCGCTTGTGGCCGTCCGGGAGAAGGACTATGCGGCGGCCGTTCTCGGCGTGAACAGCTTCTACTACAAGTTCATAGCCTTCGCGACCTCCTCCTTCATCGGCGGTATCAGCGGCGCGATCCTTGTTGCCACATTCTTTTTCCTCGCCGCGCCCGAGCAGTTTTCGGTCGCTGTGTCGATCCAAGCTCTGGCCATGATCATCGTCGGCGGCCTGGGCAGCATCATAGGCACCTATTTTGGCGTTGCGCTCATCTTGTTGATGCCCGGCATCGTCAACGGGATCGTAGCAGGAGGGGTGTCGACGCTCGGGCTGAAACTGAACGTCGAATCGCTGGCCCATATTCCGAACGCGGTCTACGGCGCCCTGATCATCATTATCCTGATGATCGAGCCGCTTGGGCTGGGCAAGCTTTATGGCAACGTTCGAGATTACCTGATCTTGTGGCCCTTTGACCAACTTAAGAAGTAGGCAGCAGATGACTCCGGCTCCCGACAAAGAAGCGGCCAAGATCCTGTCGACGAACAGTATTGAGGTCCTCTACGACAACGTCATGTTGGCGATCAAAGGAGTTTCCATCCAAGTTCCGAAAGGTGGGATGGTGGCGTTGCTCGGGTCCAATGGAGCCGGAAAGAGCACGACGTTGAAGGCAATCAGCGGCCTTCTCAAGGCCGAGCGTGGACGTGTCAGCCGGGGCGAGATTAGCTTCGAAGGCACGCTGATCACCGATCTTCCCGCGCAACAGCGTGTCGAGATGGGGATTTGCCATGTGATCGAAGGCCGTCGTGTTTTCGAGCACTTGACGCCCGACGAAAATCTCGACGCGGCTGCGCCGATGTCAATGACACGGGCGACCCTGAATGCGGAGAAGCAGAAGATCTATGAATATTTCCCGCGCCTGGCTGAACGGAAGAACTCCCAAGCGGGATATCTCTCAGGCGGCGAGCAGCAGATGCTGGCGATCGGCCGCGCGTTGATGACCCAGCCGCGGTTGCTGATGCTCGATGAACCCAGTCTGGGCCTGGCACCTTTCTTGGTAGCCGAAATCTTCAGCATCATCAAGAAGATCAACAAGGTTCACGGGCTATCGGTTTTGCTGGTCGAGCAGAACGCATTGGCCGCCCTAGAGATCGTGTCCGACGGTTATCTTATCGAGAACGGTCGCGTCGTCATGCATGACACAGCGCAAGCCCTGAAATCGAATTCCGACATTCAGGAATTCTATCTTGGCGGAGGTTCAGCCACAAACTTCCATGACATCAAACACTACAGTCGGCGCAAACGTTGGCTGAGTTGACTCGGCTAAATTCAAGACAGACCGGGAGGATGAAATGCGATCAATCGGAAGACCGCTGTTTTTGGCCTTGCTAGCCGCAGGACTTATGTCGGTGCCCGCCGAGGCGGCCGATCCCGAACCGTTCGGAATCGGTGTTTGCTACGATCTGAGCAAGGCCTACACCTTCGCTACGCCCCAGGTCTCGCAGGCGGCACTCGATCTTGCGGATCTCGTCAACCTGAAGGGCGGGATTGATGGGGCGCCGGTGAAGGTGATCGTGCGCGACCATGGCAACGAGCCGCAGCGAGGGGTGGAATGCTATGAACAGCTCAAGCGCGAGGGCGTCTTCGTCTTCGACACCCTTTCCACCCCGGTTTCGATGGCGATTTTGCCGCGTGCGATGAAGGATCAGCGCATCCTGATGCAATCGCTCGTCGGCCGGGGCGACGCCGTTGACGGTACGGTGTTCAAATGGGTTTACCCCGTTGGCCCGACGTATTGGGGGCAGGTGGCCAACGACATCGCCTATATCAAACAGCTACATCAAGGTGTTCTTTCAAATGTGAAAGTAGGTTTCGTCTACTTTGATTATCCCTTCGGTCAAGAGCCGATCGAGATTCTCAAGACGCTGTCCGAAAAGGAAGGATTCGAGTTGATCCTTTATCCGGTTCCGCTGCCCGGGAACGATCAGGCAGGCGTGTGGTCGAAGGTGCGTCGGGACAAGCCCGATCATATTATCAGTTGGATGCTCGCGGGGGCGCATGTAGTTGCAGCAAAGGAAATGAAGCGCAACGGCATCCCCATAGAGAAATACATCTCGGTCAATTGGTTGAACGAGGTCGATATTGCGAACATTGGCGCGGAGGCAGCGAAGGGAATTAAGCGCGGCACGAATGTTGTCGGCGGTCAGAATATCGCGCTCTATAAAGAGATCATGGCCGAAATTTACGACAAAGGAAAAGGCAATGGGCCAGTCGAGAAAACCCGGGACGTCCTCTACAATACGGGCCTTGCGATGTATTCGATTGTGTTCGAAGCCGCGCGTAAGGCGGTCGCTATACATGGTCACCCGATCACCGCCGAATCCTACAAGGCCGGGCTAGAGAAGATCGAGAATTATGACGCTAGTGGCCTGATGGCACCCGTCACGGTGACGGCGGATGATCACGGGGGTGGCGGGCGTACGCGCATCGAGATGTGGGACGGCAAGACCTGGGTTCCGCAGACCGATTGGCTTGCCAGCTACCAGAACATCGTCTGGCAGATCGTGAAGGCCAGCTCTTCCAGGTTCAAGGGCAACTGACGTGGCAAGCGCATCAGCCGCGCCAACAACAAGTGATCGACGGGATAATTGAGCAGGCAAACAAAAGGAAACAGGAGGTTCAACGTGACCATTCATCGCACGATGATAAAGGCCCTGACTGTCGCAACCCTTCTCGGGGTGGCAGGTCAGACCGCCTCGGCCCAGGAAGCTATCCGCATCGGCGTATGCTTCGATCTCAGCAAAGCATACACCTTCGTCTCGCCGCAGGTGGCTCAGGCCGCTCAGGACCTCGCCAAGTATGTGAACCAGAGCGGAGGCATTGGCGGTCATCCGGTCGAAATCATCGTCCGGGACCACGGTAACGAGCCGCAGCGCGGTGTGGAATGTTACGAACAGCTCAAGCGTGAGGGCGTGTTCATCTTTAACTTCCTCTCGACTCCCGTGACCAACGCAGTGCTGCCGCGTGCGATGAAGGATGGCAACATCGTGATGCAATCCTTCGTCGGCCGTGGCGATGCCGTGGACGGGGAAGTTTTCAAGTGGATATTCCCCGTGGGCCCCACCTATTGGCAGCAAGCGGCCAACGATGTCGCCTTTATCAAAGGCCGGTTGGGTGGAAAGCTGACCGGCGCCAAGATCGGCTTCATTTATCTCGACTATCCCTTCGGTCAAGAGCCGATCGAACTTTTAAAGACCCTTTCCAAGACCGAGGGTTTTGATTTGAAACTCTACCCGGTGCCTCTCCCAGGCAGTGATCAAGCGAGCGCTTGGACGCAAATACGCCGCGACAAGCCCGACTACGTGATCAGCTGGATTCTTGCCGGCGGACACGTCGTGGCTTTCAAGGAGATGAAACGTAATGGCTTCCCCATCGACAGATACCTGTCGGTGAACTGGCTGAATGAGGTCGACATCAAGAATATCGGTGACGAAGCGGCCAAGGGAATCCTTCGAGGCACCAACGTTGCGGGCGGCCAGGAAGTACCACTCGTCAAGACCTTGCTCGAGAACCTGTATGCCAAAGGCCAGGGTAGCGGACCGGAAGCGTCGGTGCGCGATGTCTACTACAACACGGGCTTGGCTATCTACGCCCCAGCCTTCGAGGCTGCTCGAATTGCAATCGAGAAATACGGCTGGCCGCTGAATGCCCAAAAGATGAAAGATGGATATGAATCCATCAACAATTTTGACGGCAACGGCGTGATGTCGCCGATCACGGTGACCGCAAAGGATCACGGTGGCGGTGGCAAGACGCGAGTTGAGCAGTGGGACGGAAAAAGCTGGGTTCCGCTCAGCGACTGGAGCGCGGATTACACCGATGTGGTCTGGAAATTGATCAAGGAGAATTCGTCAAAATTCAAGGTTGAGTGACTGGGCCGGTGCCTGCGCGCCTTTCAGGTGCGGTGCGCAGGCCCTGGCAAGGGCTCAATGCTCCTCTCAAGACAAATTCTTCAGGATCAAGTCATGGAATCCAACCCGATCGAAGTGTCGATTGACGGCAGCGTTGCCACGGTCTGCATCAACCGGCCCGAGCGCAAGAACGCACTTTCAGTCGCTGCCGCAAACGGTTTGACAGATGCTTGGAAGCTGGTCGAAGCCGACGACACGATCAGAGTTGCGATCCTAACCTCCGCAGACTGCGGCGTGTTCAGCGCGGGACTCGATCTGAAGGAGGCCGCCGAAATCGCACGCGGGGAAGGTGTCGACATCCTCAGCAAGATGAGAGACCCCTTTCACGAAGCCATGCGTGCTTGCGGCAAGCCGATCATTGCTGCGATGACCGGCTCTTTGATGGCCGGCGGGATGATGCTCACGCTGAACTGCGATTTGCGGGTCGGCCTCAAAGGCACCAAAGTCGGGATTACCGAGGTCAAGATCGGGCGCGGCTCGCCCTGGGCCGCGCCGGCGCTATCGATGCTACCACAGCCGATCCTGATGGAGATTGTCCTGACCGGCGATCTGATGCCAATCGAACGCCTGCACGATTACGGTTTCACCAACTACCTTGAAGACACGCCGGGGGCGGTCCGTGAACGCGCCCGCAATCTGGCAACCCGTATTGCCTCTGGCGCGCCGCTCTCGGTGATTGCAGCCAAAGCCAGCGTGCGGGCGACAATGGACCTCGGCTGTGCCGGTGGGCTGGAAGAGGGCAAGCGTCTGCACGAGGTCGTCTATGCCAGCCAGGACGCCATCGAGGGTCCCCGCGCCTTCGCCGAAAAGCGCGCGCCGGTCTGGCAGGGCAGATAGAGAGGCTTGCGATGACCGACCTTATGCGCATGGGCCGTGACGGGCCCATCGGCATTCTGCAATTTCTCCTCTCCGCAATCCCCATAGTCTCGATCGTCGATGCGCTGATCCGTAAGCTCGACGAGGCGGAGCGGGATAGCACGATACGTGCAGTGGTCATGACAGGCGGCGAGAATTTTCAGCCAGCGGCGATCTGGTCGGCTTTCGTACCGAGATCGGCGAGGGCCCCCGCCCCACGCACGAACTGGTGGATCGCGCCACGAAGGCGCGGCGCGCGGCCTACCGATTCCGCAAGCCGCTCGTCGCGGGCCGTCGACGGTGTCGCTTTTCAACGAGCAAAAGCGTCCACCGCGTCTCCGCGATTGCTGACAGCATCCCGGAACATGTCAACTTGCCCAAGGAGAAACGCACGATGAAGGTGCTCGTGGCCGTCAAACGCGTGGTCGATTACAACGTCAAGGTCCGCGTCAAGGGCGATGGATCGGGCGTTGAACTCGCCAACGTCAAGATGTCGATGAATCCGTTCGACGAAATCGCGGTCGAGGAAGCGCTGCGCCTGAAGGAAGGCGGCAAGGCCACCGAGGTCGTTGTGGTGTCCATTGGTCCGGCGCAGGCGTCGGAAACGATCCGCACCGGTCTCGCCATGGGCGCCGACCGCGGCGTCCTGGTGAAGGCCGACGGCAATGTCGAGCCGCTCGCGGTCGCCAAGATCCTGAAGAAGGTTGCGCAAGAAGAGCAGCCGGGCCTGATCATTCTCGGCAAGCAGGCGATCGATGACGACTCGAACCAGACCGGCCAGATGCTGGCCGCGCTGCTCGGCTGGTCGCAGGCAACCTTCGCCTCCAAGCTCGAGGTCGAAGGGTCCGACTTCAAGGTCACGCGCGAGGTCGACGGCGGCCTGCAGACCGTGAAGCTGAAGGGGCCGGCGATCGTCACCACCGATCTTCGCCTCAACGAGCCGCGCTATGCCTCGTTGCCGAACATCATGAAGGCGAAGAAGAAGCCGATCGCGGAGAAGACCGTCGCCGATTACGGCGTCGACGTCGCCGCGCGCCTTGAAGTTCTCAAGACGACGGAGCCACCGGGCCGCAAGGCGGGCGTCAAGGTCAAGGACGTCGCCGAGCTGGTGTCGAAACTCAAGAACGAAGCCGGGGTGCTCTGATGACGACGCTGCTGATTGCCGAACACGACAATGCGTCGCTCAAGGATGCGACCAACAAGGCGCTGACGGCTGCGGCGGCGCTCGGTGCCGACGTCCACGTGCTCGTCGCTGGCCAGAACGCCAAGGCCGCGGCAGATGCCGCTGCCAAGCTCACCGGTGTGACGAAGGTGCTGCTCGCCGACGGCGACGCATACGCCCACGATCTCGCCGAGCCCCTGGCTGCGCTGATCGTTTCGCTTGCGCCTTCCTATGACGCCTTCGTGGCGCCCGCGACCTCGCGCTTCAAGAACGTGATGCCGCGCGTCGCGGCGCTGCTGGACGTCATGCAGGTCTCGGAGATCATCAAGGTGGTTGCACCCGACACCTTCGAGCGGCCGATCTATGCCGGCAACGCGATCCAGACGGTGAAGTCGAAGGACGCCAAGAAGGTCATCACGGTGCGGACCTCGACCTTCGCTGCCACGGCTGCCGGCGGCAGCGCGCCGGTCGAGAGCGTCGTGGCCGCGGCCGATCCGGGCCTGTCGTCGTTCGTCGGCGAGGAAGTCGCCAAGAGCGACCGCCCCGAGCTGACCTCGGCCAAGATCATCGTCTCCGGCGGCCGTGCCATGCAGAGCCGCGAGAACTTCGCCAAGTACATCGAGCCGCTCGCCGACAAGCTCGGCGCCGGCGTCGGCGCCTCGCGCGCCGCGGTGGACGCCGGCTATGCGCCGAACGACTGGCAGGTCGGCCAGACCGGCAAGGTGGTGGCCCCGGAGCTCTACGTCGCGGTGGGCATCTCGGGCGCGATCCAGCATCTCGCCGGCATGAAGGACTCCAAGGTGATCGTCGCCATCAACAAGGACGAGGACGCCCCGATCTTCCAGGTCGCCGATTACGGCCTGGTGGCAGACCTCTTCCAAGCCATGCCCGAGCTGACCGAAAAGCTCTGAGCCGCCAGCGGCGAGAACCGCTCTTTACCCCATTCGAGCGGCTCGCCCGAATTGCCGACCTTGCGTGAATGGGGAGACATCAACGGATCCGGGCATTCGCCGGAGCACGCCTGCTTCTCCCGCCCCGACCTGAGGCTCCTCATATCGGGAGACAAGGTGCTTCCGAAAATCTCCCCGAACGTTCCGTGTTTTCGATCGAGCCTGATGCGGACCCGATCGAAAAGATCAAGCGGAAAGTCCCTGACGATGTGATCGTATTGCCCGCATACAGCGAGCCGTCCTGATCACGTCACGCGCGCGCCCGCATCCCGCATCGGCCAGGCGCGACGAAAAAAAGTGCGGCGACCGCCTGTTCCAGCGCAACCACAAGCACCCCCCTGCAGTGGGCCTTCTGGCCTTCTTCGCTGACGTTCATGTGCATCTCGAACTCCTGAAATTTGGAGTTGCCAGAAATCTAACATCTGTTAGAAATAGAGGCGGCGGAAACGCCGGGAGGTGCAGTGCCGGGTTCTGCGGTGAGGGAGGAACAGTTTGAGAGTTCAGGAAGGGCCAGACACGGTTTTCCGATGCGAGCTAGCAGCGGGCAAAGTCGTTCTTCCCAAGTGCAACGCGTGCGGGCGTTTTCATTTTTTTCCGCGCGTGGTCTGTCCGCATTGTTACGGGATCTCGTTCTCATGGCGCGAGGCATCGAGCAGAGGCGAGATTCATACCACAACAATCATCCGGCGCCCGCCCGATCAGGGCGGCGATTACAACGTCTGTATCGTCGAATTGGAGGAAGGCGTTCGGATGATGAGCCGGGTTGAAGGCGTTGCGCCTTCCGACGTGAAGATCGGCATGGCAGTGACTGCTTATGCAGGAGAAATCGACGGCACACCCGCCGTGCTGTGCAGGCCGAAAGAGGGCTGAAGGGATGGAGAACGAGCTGCGCGGCAAATCTGCGATCGTCGGCACCGGACATGCCGGCTTTGGCGAGGCGCCGGGCCTGACGGCCTGCGACATCATGGCAGAAGCAGGTCTGGCGGCACTGGCGGATGCGGGGCTGAAACTGCCCGATGTGGACGGGCTCTTCTGCACGATGATGGAAGACAGCATGCCGGCGCTGATGGCGGCGGAATATCTTGGCATCCGCCCGCGTTTTGTCGAGGGCACGATGACCGGCGGCTCTTCCTTCGTGAACTACATCACCGCAGCCACGATGGCGCTCGAGGCGGGGCTGTGCGATGTGGCGCTGATCGTCTACGGCTCGAACCAGCGCAGTTCGTCGGGCAAGCTGGTCACGGCCTCGCGGCCGCCGCCCTACGAGCAGATGTATCGCCCGCGCTATCCGATCTCCGCCTATGCTCTTGCGGCGGCGCGGCACATGCATGAATTTGGCACCACGCGCGAACAGCTGGCCGATGTGGCAGTCGCCGCACGGGCCTGGGCCAAGCACAATCCTGAAGCCTTCGCCCGCGGCGATCTGACACGCGAGGATGTGCTCGCTTCGCGCATGGTCAGCGATCCGCTGACCGTGCGGGATTGCTGCCTCGTCACCGATGGGGGCGGTGCGGTGGTGATGGTGCGGTCGGAGCGAGCGAGGGATTTCCCCAAACCGCCGGTTTACGTCCTTGCGAGCGCCGCCGAGAGCACGCATCGGCAGATTTCGCAGATGCCGGATTTCACCGTCACAGCAGCCAGGGAGTCGGGCGCGCGCGCTTTCGCCGCAGCAAGGGTGGCTCCGTCCGACATCGACGTGGTCGAACTTTACGACGCCTTCACCATCAACACGATCCTCTTTCTGGAGGACTTGGGCTTTTGCAAGAAAGGCGAAGGCGGCGCGTTTGTCGCTGACGGGCGGATTGCACCGGGCGGTGCGCTGCCGGTCAACACCAATGGCGGGGGGCTCTCCTGCGTGCATCCGGGCATGTACGGTATCTTCACCGTGATCGAGGCGACCCGGCAGATCCGAGGCGATGCGCCGGGACTTCAGATCGGCAATGTCGATCTGGCGCTCGCTCACGGCAATGGCGGCACGCTGTCGAGCCAGGTGACAGCGATTCTGGGTTCAGAGAACACCTTGTGAAACGACCGGAGAGGCAAGGCGATGCCACTCGATTATAAGGCTCTGTCGAACTGGGAATTCGAAGACATCACCCAGACCCTCACCGAGCGCGACACCATGCTCTACGCGCTCGGTCTGGGCTTTGGCGAGGACCCGACCGATGAAAAAGAACTGGCCTATGTCTATGAGGAAGGGCTATTGGCCGTGCCATCAATGGCTGTAACGCTCGGCTATCCTGGTTTCTGGCTGCGCGATCCGCGGACCGGGGTCGATTGGAAGAAGGTCCTCCATGGCGAGCAGTGGCTGGACGTCTACAAATCGCTGCCGGTCAAAGGTGAGCTGATCGGCCGCACCAGGATCAATCAGATCTCCGACAAGGGCGAAGGCCGTGGCGCGGTGATCTATCTGAGCCGTGACATCATCGACGCCGCCAACGGCGAGACGCTGGCCAAAGTCTCGATGTCGACGTTCTGCCGCGGCGACGGCGGATTCGGCGGCGAAAACAAGCCAGGACCGACGCCTGCGGCTATTCCCGAACGCGAGCCCGACCATGTCTGCGATCTTGCGACGCTGCCGCGCCAAGCGTTGATCTATCGCCTGTCGGGCGATTACAACCCGCTGCACGCTGATCCCAAGGTCGCTCGTGCGGCAGGGTTCGAGCGCCCGATCCTGCATGGCCTGGCCACCTACGGGCTGGCGGCCCGCGCGATCCTGAAGACGCTGCTGGACTACAATGCCAGCCGCCTGACCGGGCTCGATGTGCGCTTCTCCGCCCCGGTCTATCCGGGCGAGACGGTGCGGTTCGATATCTGGCGCGAAGGCGACGGCGCGCGGTTCAGAGCTTCGGTCGCCGAGCGTCAGGTCGTCGTGCTGGACAACGGCACAGCCCGCTTCGTCTGAGGTTAGCTACCATGGCTCAGCCGCTCACCAACATCCTCGCGCTGGATTTCAGCGCCGCTCCTGGCGAGGCCGATTGCTGCTGCACGGTGGTCAAGTCCTCGACCGAGGCGGCATCCGACGACCATTTCGCCAAGCGGGGCGTATACGGCTGGCAGGTGCAAATTGGGACAGGTGCGTGCCCGCCCTGCCGCTACCGATCGCGCGGGCCTTTCGCGTGCCGCCTCCCGGGACGAGCCTGCGTCCGGTCTGGGCTGCCACAACCGCGATTTCGGACCGGCCGCCCCCATGAAAGATGCCGCCAAGAACATTGACGCTGCCAAGGCGGCCCACTATTCTAACAATTGTTAGAATTGCTCCTTCCAGAGGGTGATTGTGATGACGAACTCCCAAAAAGAACTTCCGGAAGGGGCCGCAAGATACGTCGCGCCCACGTATTACGTCGACAGCGACAGCCCCGAAGTCCAGCAGTTCGTCGCCCGGGCCTTGCGCGATCTACCCGACGATGCATCCCAGACCGACAAGGCGATCCGCCTGTTCGAAGCGGTTCGGGACGGTATCCGCTATGATCCCTACACCTTCGCCCTGGATGTCGATGCCTACCGCGCCAGCAGCATCGCCAAGGCGGACGCCGCATTTTGCGTGCCCAAGGCGATCCTGCTGGCGGCCTGCCTGCGCGCGGCCGGCATTCCCGCAGCGCTGGGATTCGCCGATGTGCGCAACCACCTGAACACACCGAAGCTGCAGGAGCTGATGGGCACCGACCTGTTCATCTATCACGGCTACGTGCAGCTCTGGCTCGACGGCAAGGCTTACAAGATCACGCCCGCGTTCAATATGGAGCTGTGCGAGCGGTTCGGGGTCAAGCCGCTTGTCTTCGACGGCAGGAGCGACGCGCTGTTTCATGAGTTCAACGCCAAGGATCAGCGACACATGGAATATGTGAGCGATCGCGGGCTTTATGTTGACGCGCCGATGGAGGAATTCCTGCGCGTGTTCAAGAAGACCTATCCCAAGCTCGAACAATTCAATCGCGAGCGCATCTCGCGCAGCGCCGAAGGGGTGGATGGCGGGTTTGCGGCAGCGGGCAAGGCCTCATGAAGTATCCCGAAGATTTCCAGCCGGGCCAGATCTACAGATTCCGCGCCCCGCAGCTGAGCAAGGAGGAGATCATTGCCTTTGCGCAGAAATGGGACCCGCAGCGGCTGCATACCGACGAGGCCTACGCAACTGGCAGTCACGGCAGCCTGAACGCCTCGGGCTTTGAGACGATGCTGCAGGCGTTCAAACCGGTCGTACACGAAATGATGCCCGGGCTAGCCAATATCGGCGGGTTGGTTTTCGATTCGCCGAGATGGTCCCTGCCCAAGCCGCCTGGCGAGGCGCTGGACATCGAGCTGGAAGTCACTTCGGTCGTGCCCTCGAAGAGCAAGCCGGACAGGGGCGTGCTGGCCTATACGCTCAGAGCCAAGAATCCCGCGAGACAGGTCGTGTTCACTGCCGATACTCCGGTGACGATCAAGCGCCAGCCATCGGAGGAAAAATGAGCCACGCTTCACATCAGGATCAGGACGATCTCCGTCTGTTGCGCGAAAGCGTCCGTACGCTGTTCGAGCGTGCGGGCGGCGTGGCGCGGGCGCGCAAGATCAGGGACGAAGGCGGCGGCTGGGACGCGGCCGTGATGACGGAACTGGCCGAGGCAGGCGTGTTCGGCCCCGCGGTGCCTGAAGAGGCCGGCGGCCTCGGCATGGGACTAGCCGCCGCCGGCATCATTGCCGAAGAAGCGGGCCGGGTGCTCGCGCCCGAACCGGTCGTTGCCTTGGTCGGGCTCGCAATTGGCCTCTTGCGCCGGCTCTGCCCCGATCATGCGTTTCTGCCCGCGGCGCTGACCGGCAGGACGGTCTTGGCAACGGCATGGCAGGAGCGCAACGCCAAGAACCTCTCCGACGCCCTGTCCTGTCGGTTCACGAACCGAACTCTGACCGGAGCGAAATCCTGGGTCGCGGGAACGGCTGGTGCAAGCGGCATCCTCGTCGTGGCGGAGGCCGGCGGGGGACCGGTTCTCACTTTGGTCGATCTCGCCGCCAAGGGGGTTTCCATCGACAAACGCCGTCAGTCCGACGGCAGCACACTGGCCGAGCTACACCTGTCGGGCGCGCCTGCTGAGTTGCTCGCCGAAGGCCCGGCAGTCGCAAAGGCTCTCGCAGCCGCCGTCAGCGAGACAACGGCGCTTGCAGCCGCCGAGCTTGTCGGCGTCAGCGCCAGGGCGCTGGAGATTACGCTCGACTACATCAAGACGCGCGAGCAGTTCGACAAACCGATCGGATCGTTCCAAGCCATCCAGCATCGCGTGGTGGACATGCATGTCATGCAGGAGGTGGCCGAAGCGGGCGTGCGTGACGCGCTCGCCCTGATGGACGCCACCGAAGACCCGCACCTGCGTGCGCACCAGGCGAGCCGCGCCAAGGCCCGCGCCTGTATCGCGGCCAAGAAGATTACCCGCGAAGCGATCCAACTGCATGGCGCCGTCGGCTACACCGACGAATTCGACATCGGGCTGTTTCTGAACCGGGCGCTAGTGCTGTCCGCCTGGCTGGGCGATGCGCCATACCATCGTCGGCGCTGGCTGGAGTCCCGCAAATTCGAGGAGGCCGCGCAATGACCGACTGGAACGCGATGATCGATGCCGATTTCCGCCGCGATGTGCGCCAGTTCTTCGAAACGGAATATCCCGAAGAGCTGCGCCATCTGCCACATCGGCCCAGATTTGCCGAGATCGAGCACTGGCACCGCAAGCTGCACGCAAATGGTTGGGTTGCGCCGGCCTGGCCCACTGAATATGGCGGCATGGGGCTGAGCGCGTCCAAGCTGCTTATCTTCTACGAGGAACAGCAGCGTTGGGGTGTCAACCGGGGCCGCGACATGGGCGTCCAAATGGTCGGTCCGCTCATCATCAAGTTCGGTACCGAAACTCAGAAGGCATACTGGCTGCCCCGCATCCTGAGCTGCAAAGACATTTGGTGCCAGGGCTATTCCGAGCCGGGCGCCGGGTCCGATCTGGCGAACCTGCGCACGAGCGCCATGATCAAGGGCGACGAATTCGTCATCAACGGTCAGAAGATCTGGACGACGATGGCGCATGACGCCACCCATATCTTCATGCTGGTGCGCACCGATCCGAAGGCGCCCAAGAAGCAGCAGGGGATTAGTTTCATTCTCGTGCCGATGGACCAGCCGGGTATCGAGGTCCGCACGATCACCACCCTGGCGGGCGAGACTGAGTTCTGCGAGGTTTTCTTCGATGATGCCCGCACCCCGTTCGAAAACCTGGTGGGCGAGCTGAACAAGGGCTGGACCATGGCCAAGTCCCTGCTCAGTTTCGAGCGGGTGTTCATTGGCGCACCGAATCTGGCCCAGAACGCGCTTGGTCAGCTTGAAATCTTCGCCCAGAGTTACGGCCGATTCGACGATCCGGTCTTTTGTGACCGGTTCGCCGAGGTCGCGCTTGATGTCGAGGATCACGCAGCGCTTTACGCGCGCTTCGCCGATCAGCTCAAGCGGGGCGAGACGCTGGGCGCGGATGTCTCGATGCTCAAGATCTGGGTGACCGAGACGTTTCAGAAGATCACCGAACTCATGATCGAGGCGGCGGGATCCGATGGGGCCACGTTGGGGCCGCTACAGGTCGGCAATGTCGGCGTCGATGTTCTGGCGAGCTTCTACAAGGCCCGACCGGCCACGATTTACGGTGGGTCGAACGAGATCCAGCGCAACATTCTATCGAAAGCAGTCCTGGGACTGCCGGGCTGACAATGAGGGAGGATTTATCATGTCTGATCGTTACGCCAAATATGACAAGCTGAAGTTCGACTACCCGGCCGAGCGTGTGCTGCGCATCACCTTCGACCGGCCTGAGACATTCAACTCGGTCGATGCCAAGACCCACACGCAGATGACCGACATGTGGGTCGACATCGACCGCGATCCCGACATCAACGCGGTGATCGTCACCGGTGCGGGCAAGGCGTTTTCGGCGGGCGGAGATTTCAGTCTGATCGAGAGCATGATCGGCAATTCGCACGAGATCATGAAGACGTGGAAGGAGGCCAAGGACCTCGTCTACAACATTATCAACTGCAACAAGCCGATCATCTCAGCGATCAATGGTCCAGCCGCTGGTGCCGGCTTGGTCGTCGGTATCCTGGCCGACGTGTCGATCGCCGGCAAAAAAGCCAAGATCGTTGACGGCCATCCGCGTCTCGGCGTTGCCGCCGGTGACGTCGCCGCGATCATCTGGCCGCTTCTGTGCGGCATGGCCAAGTCCAAATACTACCTGTTGACCTGCCGACCGGTCTCGGGCGAGGAGGCTGACCGGATCGGTCTGGTGTCGATGTGCGTCGAGGATGACATTCTCCAGCAGACCGCGCTCGACATCGCCACCGAGCTTGCAAATGGCTCGCAGAGTGCGATCCGCTGGACAAAATACTCGCTCAACAACTGGCTCCGCCAGGCCGGGCCGATCTTCGACGCATCCACAGCCCTCGAAATGTTGGGTTTCATGAGTGAGGACGTAAAGGAGGGCGTCCTGTCACACCGCGAGAAGCGGGCTCCGAATTTCCGTAAGGATTGCCCGATCTGAATCGGGCGTACCAGGGACACCGGAAGCAATGTCCATCGACATCTATCACGACATCGCCACCGCCTACAACGCTGCAGCAACGAAGGCACCGGGACTGAAGGCGCGCTTCGATGCGGCTCGGTTCGACCCCGCCAAGGTTTCATCGCTGGCAGATCTCTCCCGTCTGCCGGTGATGAAGAAAGAAGAGTTGTTGAAGCTCCAAAGAGCGAACCCGCCTTTCGGCGGATTCCTCGCCGCCGATCTGAAGGACATAGCGCGCATCTATGTGTCGCCCGGCCCGATCTTTGAACCGGCGCTGCCAAGCGGCGGTGGTCATGGGCTGGATCTGCTGTTCCAGGCAGCGGGCGTAGGCGCGGGCGATGTGGTCCTGAACACCTGGATGTACCATCTGGTGCCCGCGGGGCTGCTCTTTGATGAGGCCGCGCGGGCCGCGGGCGCCACCGTGATCCCCGGCGGGGTCGGCAACCGGGAATTGCAGGCCCAGATCATCGCGGAGACCGGCGTCACCTCGATCTGCGCTTCGACCGCGTTTTTTCTGACGCTGGCCGACACCGTCATCAAGACCTATGGCCGCGATGCCTGGAAAGTGAAAACCGCATTCCTGGGCGGAGAGATGGGCGACTGGATGGCCAAGCGCCGCCGGATCGAAGCCGATTATGGCGTCTCTACCTGGGCCGCCTACGCCACAGCTGACCTGGGGCTCGTCGCCTATGAGGACGGGGGCGAAGGTTATGTCGTGCATCCCGATCGGATCGTGCAGATCTGCGATCCTGTCAGTGGCGACCCCACGGCCCATGGCGAGCCGGGCGAGGTGGTGGTGACCGCGCGTCAAGCCGACTGGCCGATGATCCGCTTCGGCACGGGCGACAGTGCTCTTGCGCTGGAAAGCAACAATGACGGCAGTGTGCGACGGATCTCTGCCCTTCAGGGGCGGGTCGGCGCCGCCGTGAAGGTGCGCGAGATCTTCGTATATCCACGCGCGGTCGAGGAAGTGGTGATCGCCACGCCCGGGGCAAAGGCGGCGCAGGCGGTAGCCACCCGAGAGAACGACCGTGACATGATTCGGCTGTCACTTGTTCTGGAAGATGGTGCCGACGGCGAGAAAGCCCAGGTCGCCGCACTGGAGGCGTTCAGGTTGCATGCCCGGATTCGCGCGGACGAGGTCACGATCGTCGATGCCCTGCCGGAAAACGCCGAGTTGATCATCAATAGAAAGGACGCCTGAACTTTCCAGACACACTGTTCCTGCCCGAACCCCAAAGCTCGTCTGGAATTCTACTGTGGCGTTTCGCGGTTCGATCTTTCCTTCAAGTCCGTACGCGGCCCTGTGCAGCAACATGGCGCCCGTCGGTTCAGAAGCCGCTGAGCCCGGTCAGGTTGCGACCGATGAGGGGATCAGCATAGCGAGCGGTGTCTCTAGCTAGCTAGGACAACTCTTTGGCAACGGCAGCGACGACCGCAGATCTGCTGGGCCGTTCTGGCAACTACGCCGGCATGTCGTCGGCGATCGTCCGCGAGTGGCCCCTGAACTCTGCCACGACTTTTCCGTCCTGCGCGTTCGTCACGGTACAATCATAGATGGCCGTACGGCTGGTGCGGCAGCGTTCGAGCGCGCACGCGATTAAGCGGTCACCCGGCCGCACAGGCCGCACGAAGGTGATGCTGCATTGCTGAGCTACCGATTGCCGACCATGGCTGTTGCACGCGATCGAGAGCGCCGTATCAGCAAGGGCAAAAAGCACGCCGCCATGGCAGGTCCCGAAGACATTCAGGCCATTTTCCGAAACTGTCATCTCGAGTTCGGCTTCACCTGGCGCGGCACGGCGCAGCGAGAAGCCGAAAGCTTTTGCGGGCGCGTCGCCGGAAAGCATGAAGGTCGCGCAGCAATGCGCCACCTTGATCGGATCTTCAGGTAACGGGTTCATTTTGCTTGCCAACGGTTGTTTGCTGTGACGATTCAGGGGCAGGTTCCTGGTCGTGCGCGGCTAGCGCGTGTGCTGCCGCCTCAACGGACAGCTCGCCTGCCTCGACGCGCGCGAGAGTCACGAAGAAGGCCTCGTCGCTTCGCCCCATGATACGGCGCCGCATTTGGGCAGCGGCCGCTTCCGCCACCAGACGATGGACGCGGGCGCGGCGCCGGGCCTGACGTTCCCAGGGCGCCCGCTGCGCCAGGTTCAGAACGGCCTCGAGGAGATCGGCGACGCCCTTTGCGGAATTGGCTACGGTCTCGATCACCGGCACGTTCCTATCGTTTTCGCGGCGGAGGGCCAGCATGCTCCGCAGTTGTCGGACGGTGCGGGCGGCTAGCGGCAGATCGGCCTTGTTGACGACCAGGATGCTCGCGATTTCCAAGATTCCGGCCTTGATCGCCTGGACATCATCGCCGAGGCCAGGGGCGTTCACGACGACCCTTACATCGGCAACCTCGACGATCTCGACCTCCGATTGCCCCGCGCCGACAGTCTCGATCACGATCACGTCCCGGCCGGCGACATCCAGCACATCGATGATAGGCTGGATGCTTTCGTTCAGGCCGCCGAGGTGGCCGCGCGATGCAATCGAACGGATGAAGACACCGGGATCTTCGGTATGACGTCCCATCCTGATCCGGTCGCCAAGCACGGCGCCGCCCGAAAGGGGGCTGGATGGATCGACCGCAGCGACGGCGACGGTGCGTCCGCTCTTGCGCAACTCGGCGACGAAGGCATCGATCAGCGTCGACTTCCCCGCACCGGGCGGCCCAGTGAACCCCACCGTCAGGGCGGCCCCCGTTGACGGCAACAGCGTGCGGTGCAGATTGGCGGCGGCAGATCCGCCCGCTTCCATGATCGTGATAGCCCGTGCGATCGCTTTCGGATCGCCTGCGCGCAGCCGCTTGCGGAACGTTTCCATGGCGCGCGTCGTCATCCCGTCAGGCAACAATCAGAGGATGTCCGAAGCCGCGCTCGCGTCGCAAGCAGCCGACCACTTCGCCGTGCGTGACGCCGACGTCAACGGCCTCCACCACCTTCTCGAAGGTGTTCTGGTCCGTGCTGTTGGCTGCGCGGGCCAGCGCATCCAGGGCGCGGGCGACCTGTCCCTGGCTGCGTTCGCGCTTGAACGCCTTGAAATGTTCGACGTGCCGATGCATGGCATCCGCATCGGGGCGGTCCGCCGGCGGAACGGTCGGATCTTCGTCGATCTGGTAGCAATTGACGCCGACGATCTTGCGCTCGCCGGAGTCGACCCGCTCCTGGAAAGCGAGCGAGGAGTCGCCAATCATGGTTTGAACCAGGCCGGCTTCGGCCGCCTTGTACATGCCGCCAGCCGCATCGATCTTGGCTATTACACCTTCGATCTCGGTCTCCATCTGGTCGGTCAATCGCTCGACATAGTATGAGCCGCCCAGAGGATCGATGACGTCGCAGAGCCGGGCTTCCTCGCGCAGGATATTCTGCGTCGCCACTGCGACACGCGCCGTTTCCTCGCTCGGACAGGCGATCGCGTCGTCATAGGCATCGGTGTGCAGAGATTGCAGGCCGCTCAGAATACCCGCCATTGCCTGGATCGAGACGCGGGCGATATTGTTGAGGGATTGCTGCTGCGTCAGGTCGACACCTGACGTCTGGCCATGGAACTTGAACCGCCAGCATGCCGGGTTCTTAGCACCTAGGCGATCGCGCGCGATCCTGGCCCAGATGCGGCGGCCGGCGCGGAATTTCGCAATCTCCTCGAACAGCGAGATCGAGATGTCGAAGAAGAAGGTGAAGCGGCGCAACACATCGTCAACGTCCATGCCCCGTGCGATGCAATCCTCGGCATATTGTACCGCCGTGGAAAGCGTGAAACCCATGGTCTCGGCCGGGGTCGCACCCGCCTGCTGCATGTGCTGGCCGACAACCGACACCGGATTCCAGTTCGTCACATGGCGCCGGCAAAATTCGATGTGATCGAGCAGGACCCGACGCGATCCCGGCAGCGACAGGCGGTAGAACTGGTGGTTCGCGATAAAATGCGAAATATAGTCGCTCTGGTTGGAGGTGCCCGTCACGCAGCGCCAGTCGATACCGCGTCGCCGCGCCACGCCAAGCGTAAAGGCAAGCAGCGTGAATGGTGACGGGTCGTTCATGGCGGTTGAGATTTCGCCGATTGGGACGCCGTCGAGCGCTCGGTCCATGTGGTCCGTGGTGTTGATCACGGTGCCGCAGGTGCCGAGCAGCACCGGATCGACCTCGTCGCAATCGATGCCGCGAAACCCGGAGCAGCATGGCAGGAGGCTGATCGCCGTGGCGCCTGCGCCGATGATGCGCCGGACGCGCTTGTTGTAGTCCTCGGGCGTGCCGAGGCCGATCAACTGCCGCTGGGTCCAGGTGCGGCCGCGGTGCATCGACGGGTAGATCCCGCGCGTGAACGGGAACTGGCCGGGAAATCCGAGGTCATCGAGATAGCGCTCGCCGGACCAGTCGCGCGGCGAATAGAGCGGCTGTATCTCGATGCCCGACCGATTGCGGATCGGCTTTTCCTCACGCATCTGCCGCGAATATTGCGAGCACCACTCACCCTGCGCCTGCTCGAAGCCGGGAAGCGGAAGTTGGATCGCGGTCTGGGTCATGGAGTCGCCTCCGAGAATTCATCGATCCGGTCCGAACGCGACTGCCGGCCGAGCGCGGCGACGAAGTCGACGATTTCGTCACGCGCAGCGCCAGGCCCGAAGATCCGGTTGACACCGGCCGCGAGCAGCGCGCCTTTTTCCTCGTCGGGCACGATTGCGCCACGCCGCGGAGCGTGGTGAGCTCCCGGTTTGCTGGACCGAGGTCTACATCAATCGAAAGTTCGCAGCGATAGGCCGGCTTCTCCAGCGTCATCGCGGGCCGATCTTCCATCTGATTGAAGATCTTTTTGGCCAAAGCATAGTTGAGGTTCACCAGGAAATTGCCGCAGCGTTGATTCCGCCGGATCTTGCGCCTGGTTTGAAAGTCAAGGCTGGCTCAACCGCGCTCAAAGTGCAGCGGACCTATAAGCTCGCGGCAGGAACTATCGCGCAGGTCGCCATCAACACCCATCCTGCCTCTCGCTTTCGCCATGCAATGACCATGCGGCGCCTTAAGGGTTGATGGGGTTCGATCCTTCGCGGTCGCTGAGAGCTTTGCTTTTAGCTTTTGGTGCCGCCGAGATCCAGAGTTCTGCGGTTTCCCGCGCGTTTCCTCCGCCGACGAGGCCAGTCTGTCGAGCATTTGGCGCGCCTTCTTCTAACGTTAGTTCCATGTGACAACAGGCTGGAGGTCGCTACAATCGTAACCGGCATGAGGCCAGCATGAGGCGCCACCTCGCCATCCTTCGGCTCGCCTGCAATACAGCTTGGCATGAGCTGATCGGTGGAGGTGGATCGATGGCAAATGCCATGCTTGATGCCAGGCAGGAAGGTGACTCCTATCGTCGCGTCGAGGTGATCACTGGGGAGCGCCGACGGCGACGGTGGACGGGCGAGGAGAAGGCCCGGATCGTGGCGGAGAGCTTTGAGGAGGGTGCGAACATCTCGGAGGTGGCGCGGCGCGATGGCGTTTCGCGCGGGCTGCTCACGGTGTGGCGACGCCAAGTTGCGGCGGCGGTGGCCGGCAAGGCGCCGAACTTCGTGCCGATTCAAATTGACGCCGGAAGCGATGGCGAGACAGCTGGCGAGTCCGAGCGTACTTCGCCGGCACAGACGAAGGCTTTAGAGATCGCCGCGCCCTCGGCCAAGGTCTGCGGGGTGATCGAGATCGAGGTGAGTGGAGCGCGCATCCGCGTTGAGCCAGGCGTGGAGTTGGCGACGGTGCTGGCGGCGCTCCGGGGCATCCGGTGATCGCACTACGGTCCGACCTCAAGGTGGTGTTAGCGACACAGCCAGTCGATTTCCGCAAGTCAATGCACACGTTGTCGGCGCTGGTGAGCGAAGCACTGCGCGCGAACCCGTATTGTGGCGACGTCTTCGTGTTCCGCAGCAAGCGCATGGACAGAGTGAAGCTTCTGGCGTGGGACGGCAGCGGCATGGTGCTGGTGACGAAGTGGTTGCACCAAGGGCGTTTCACTTGGCTGCCGATCCGCGACGGCGTTGGTCAGGCGGGTGCTACGCAGCCGCGGACGGTGCGGCACGGATGAATTCATCAAGCTTGCCGTCCAGTTCGAAGAAGTTCGCCGCAGTGTCGCAGAACTCCTTTGCGGCTTGGCCCCAAAAGGCCACCTCGACCTCGAAGCCGCGCTCGATCAGTTTTGCGACGACCGGCACATAATCCGAGTCCCCGGCAACCAGCAGGATATCGTCGTTGTCCTTGTCGATGATGTTGAACGCGTCATCCATCATGGCCGTGGCGATCGCCACGTCGACTTTCTCTCAAGTCCGGAAGCGACGGTCGGTGAGCTGATTCGACACGAAGTCGAACAACCAACGATCGTTGGGGGCCATCGGCGCCATCATCGGGGCCCAGGTCTCAATTGCCCGCTTGCGGCCACCACGGCGGCGTATCGCGAGCCTCTCTTGCCGATAGAGCCGGAAGAGCTTCTTGTGGTTGACCGGACAGGCCGGTCGATTCCATCCAAGGATGCGACTGTTCGGTAAAGATCCACACCGATAATCGGTGGAGGTTGCCGGAGACTGCCCTGGCAGCCGCCGGCTCCCATTTGTGTTTTGAACGCTTCGCAAGAAGCGACATCCTGCTCCGCAGGCTGGCGCAGACGCGTTGTCGCCCGTTCGGGCCGCAGCAAGAGCGTCTGCAATCGCTTCGCCGTAAGCGCGGCCGCTTTCGATGTCGGACTTGTCGCCGGTGAGCTCGGAGAGTGCGCGATCTCGTTGAACCTTCAGGTCTGCTGCCATGTTCAGATAGAGCTTGAGCAAGGAAATGGAGCTCGTCTTGATGATCGCCGCAGCTTCAATCGATTGAGTTGGTGGTGGCTGAACGGTATTCGGCGTTGCTAACGTCTCGTTCTGGCTAACCGCGCCGCGAAGTGGCTGTCGGCGCGCCTACAAAACGAACCTGACCGCCTGCTAGCCAGCCGACCGCCGCCAATTTGTCGTGCACGTCGTTACGCAGGTAAATGGTCTGGAAGCTAGCGGATGAATGTCGTGAGTCGACGGGGTTGTCGGATGCCCCTAAGATGTAAAGACAAGTAAGTTCGCGGAAGCCGCGTACGGGTGGGGCAGTGAACTTCCAGGTGACGGTTCTCAAGGTGCTGGTCAGCTATCCAGGCGGGTTCGCCGTCATGGAGGACATCAAGCGCGATATGGCGATTCTGGCGACCAGCGGACCGGACTGGGCCGAACGCACGAAGCGATTGGCAGCCCGCGTGCCTGACCTGGATATCTTCTCCCAAGGTCTCATCGAGCGGATGAACGGCGGCTGGCGTGTCACTGACAAGGGACGCGCGGTTCTCGAGATCATGGAGGCGCGGCCCGCATCCGCCCAAGCAATAGAGCTGCCTAATGTTTGCGCGGTCGAGGAGCCGACCCCAGCTCTGTCATCGATGCCTTCGATCGCTCCAGTTCGACGCATGCGGAAACGAAGCCGACGCCAACGTGACGCTATCCGGCGAAGACAAGCGGCTGCGTCGTAACAAACCTAGCTAAGGGACGAACTTCGGCGCTCGGAAAATAGGATTATATTCCATAATCTATGTTATGCGAACAATATTAATAATATGTTATCCGACCTGCGTTTTTTTTGCAAACCGATCCCTCCGGTGCCAGCGCGCCACAGAGTTGATACGCGTCGCGTGCGCCACCCCCGTTGTGTAGACGCCGGCATGGGCCATTGAGGGCATTGCGTGGTTCGAAGCCCGTCCCTGAAATCGCTTGGAGAATGCGCGGGTCTGGTCGTTCAAATCCCAATAAAAAGTCTCAGTCAGATTCAGGCCCTGCGCGGCGTTCAGCCCAAGCCCAAGGGCGTGAACATCGGGAATAAACATCAGGAGAGCCGCGAGCTTCTGTTCACCGCCTGCGATTCCGAACTCGGAAGCTTGTTTGATGGCGTTAGTCAGATCTCCGCCGGCGTTGGCCAGCCCGATGGCTTTAGCTTTGGAGGCCTGAGCCTGCAGAAGGAAGGATGAGAAATCGGACGAGTTCAGCGGATGTTTGACGCTGCCCAACACTTTGCCACCAGCCGCTGTCACGGCTTTCACCGTATCGCGCTTGAGCGCGGTACCAAAGGCATAATCGGCCGTGAGGAAGAACCAGGTGTCTCCGCCACTCTTCGCGATCGCGGTGCCGGTGCCGGTGCCGTGGGCAAGCATATAGGTGTCGTACGTCCAATGAATCGTGTTCGGCGAACACTGCGCATTTGTTAGATCCGAACTGCCTCCGCCCGAAACGATGAAAACGCCGTTCTTCTCCTTGACAATGTTGTTAACCGCCAGCGCGACGCCCGAATTAGGGACATCAACGATGACATCGACCTTGTCGACGTCCAACCACTTCCTTGCGATGGTCGCTCCGACGTCGGGCTTGTTGAGATGATCCCCGGAGATCAACTCGATCTTCCAGCCTTTTGCCAACAGGCCTGAATCCTCGATAGCCATCTGTGCGGCGAGCATCGAACCCGGCCCGGTCAGATCGGCGTAGACGCCCGATTGATCGCTAAGGGCGCCGATCGTGACATTCTTGTCCTGCGCCCAAGCAGCTGATGTGGTCACGTCCGTCAACGTGGTGTAATTTGAGGTGTGGCACCGGGCCGCATCGTTCAGGCGGCCTTGGGTGTAATCTGTAGCGGCGTCACCTCCTCGATCTGTGGTGTGGCGAGAGCGGCCATGCCCTCGATCTGCATGTAGCGGTTCTGGAGCTGGTACTCGTCGTTCTGCTCGAGGAGCACAGCGCCGATGAGGCGGGTGATGCTGTCCTCGTTGGGGAAGATGCCGACGACGTCAGCGCGGCGCTTCACCTCCTTGTTGAGCCGTTCCAGCGAATTGGTGGAGTGGAGCTTGGCCCGGTGCTGCTCGGGGAAGGTCATGTAGGCGAGCACGTCGTGCTCGGCGGCGTCCATGCAGGCGCCAAGCCTGGGCCACCGGCCGCGGAGCTGGTCGGCCACATGCCGCCAGGTCTGGGTGGCGGCTGCGTGGTCGGGCTGGAGGAAGACCTGCCGGATCGCGGCGGCGACCATGGTGGTCTGGCCCTTGGGAACATGCGCCAGGGCGTTCCTCATGAAGTGGACGCGGCAGCGCTGCCACGTTGCGCCGACGACGCGGGTGATGGCGGCTTTCAGCCCTTCGTGCGCATCGGAGATGACCAGCTTCACGCCCTTCAGGCCGCGCCGGACGAGGTCGCGCAGGAAGGTCGACCAGAACGGCTCGGCCTCGCTGGGACCGATGTGCAGGCCGACGATCTCGCGCTTGCCCTCGGTGGTGACGGCGACGGCGATTATGGCGGCGACCGAGACGATGCGGCCGCCCTCACGAACCTTGAGGTAGGTCGCGTCGAGCCAGAGATACGGCCACTCGCCGGCGAGCGGGCGCTTCAGGAAGGCGTTCACGCGCTCGTCGATGTCCTTGCACAGCTTCGACACGCTCGACTTCGAGATGCCGCTCATCCCCATCGCCTGCACCAGATCGTCGACGCGCCGCGTGCTGACGCCGGCGATCCAGGCCTCCTGGATGACGCTGACCAGCGCCTTCTCGACCGTCTTGCGGGGTTCGAGGAAGCCGGGGAAATAGGCGCCCGTCCGCAGCTTCGGGATCTTCAGGTTGAGCGTGCCCAGCCGCGTGTCCAGGCTGCGGTCGCGGTATCCGTTGCGCCAGGTGCTGCGCTCGCCGGATCGCTCGTGGCGGCCGGCGCCGATGAGGCCGTCGACGTCGGCCTCCATGATGATCTGCAGCACGCTCTCGGCAACGCTGCGCAGGAAATCGCCGTCTCCGGTTTTCGCCAGCAGCTCGGAAAGCGGTAGTCTGTCGTCGGTCATCGGGAAAAACTCCTCGGGTCAAGTTGAAGTCTGGAAACTCCACCATATCCGATGAGCCCAGTGGCCACCGAGACGCCGAGGCCGGGGT